>OGRP01000810.1_pt1 | contig 26327 bp, 19 predicted proteins | sample 1553531 | NCBI WGS metagenome assembly OGRP01 (sample SAMEA2580045, study PRJEB22360) | human gut metagenome | biome: human gut; feature: human-associated habitat; material: faeces | place: Denmark | collected 2008/2010 | reverse complement strand
GCATATGCACCTCTCTTTATTAACTATATATATTTAATATCAGAGTAGATATTGTTTTTATAACATCACAGTATTGGATATTTTCCACGAAACAATTTTTACTCTAAAATTGATTCCACATTTTTTCTATTTCTCTGCTTTCAGATAGATTTTTAAGTTCTGTATTCACTTTCTCAACACAATTACCAACAAAATTATCATCATTATGTCTACCGTCTTGAAGTGATATTTTTCCATTCAAATCATATCACACTCTCCGTCATATTTCCATTTCAATTTACTCAGTCAAGTCACTTCGTCCAGCTACATTTCCTGTCGATTATGGCATCGAATGCATGACGCTCATGGATATGTGGTGTCACCTCGTCCATGTGCAGTGACCAGTTAATAATTCCCGTTTAACAAAAAACAGCTCCCAAAGGGAGACGATATCCTATATTTATGACCTCTTAGCAAGAATTGAATGTGAACCGTTAAGTAAACATTCAACCCACAGTGATAGAATCACAAATACAAGCTATCGTCTCCCTTTAGGAGCGTCCATCTTGTCTCCGACAAGTTACTATTTAATTCTTAAAACTATGGATTGGTGCAGGGATTCTTCCGCCTCTGTTTACGAATGCGGAACAGTCAAACTGATTCACTGGCATGATTGGAGCATAACCTAAAAGTCCTCCAAACTGTACCGTATCACCAACGCCTTTACCGATTACAGGAATAATGCGGACTGCTGTTGTCTTCTGATTTACCATACCGAGTGCCATCTCGTCTGCGATAATTCCGGAAATCGTTGTTGCCTTTGTATCTCCCGGGATAGCAATCATATCAAGTCCAACAGAACATACACAAGTCATTGCTTCTAACTTCTCTAAAGTAAGTGCTCCTGCCTCTACTGCATCGATCATTCGCTGATCTTCACTAACTGGAATAAATGCACCACTTAAACCACCAACGTAAGAGGAAGCCATTACGCCGCCCTTCTTTACCTGATCATTTAAGAGAGCGAGTGCTGCTGTTGTTCCTGGTGCTCCGGCATATTCAAGACCAATTTCTTCTAAGATTTCTCCAACACTGTCGCCAACTGCAGGTGTTGGCGCAAGAGATAAGTCAATAATACCAAAAGGTACGCCAAGACGCTTAGAAGCTTCTTTTGCTACAAGCTGTCCTACACGGGTAACCTTGAAAGCTGTCTTCTTAATTGTCTCACAAAGTTCTTCGAAGTCTTTACCACGAACATTTTCAAGAGCACGTTTTACAACACCAGGACCGCTGACTCCGACATTGATGATAGTATCTGCTTCTGTCACACCGTGGAATGCACCTGCCATAAATGGATTATCGTCTGGTGCGTTAGTGAATACAACAAGCTTAGCATTACCGATACTGTCTTTATCTGCTGTTTTTCTGGAAGTCTCAAGAATAATCTCACCGAGCATCTTTACTGCATCCATGTTGATTCCTGTCTTTGTAGAACCTACATTGATGGAACTGCACACTCTGTCGGTTACAGAAAGTGCTTCTGGAATAGACTCGATAAGATACTTGTCTGCTTTTGTCATTCCTTTGTTAACTAATGCAGAATATCCACCGATAAAGTTCACGCCTACTTCTTTTGCACAGCGGTCTAACTCTTTTGCAATGCGTACAAAGTCTTCTGGCCCTTTGCAGCAGGCACCACCTACTAAAGCAATCGGTGTGATAGAAATACGCTTATTTACGATAGGGATACCAAACTCCTGCTCGATTTCCTTTCCTACTTTTACAAGATTCTTTGCTTTTGTTGTAATCTTGTTGTAAATATTCTCACATACTTCATCAAGAGAATTACTGACGCAGTCTAACAGGCTGATACCCATTGTAATAGTACGAACATCAAGGTTCATCTCATGAATCATCTTATTAGTTTCAATTACTTCATTTATGTTTAACATAGCGGGCCTCCTAGATACGATGCATCATTTCAAAGATTTCCTGGTGCTGCGCCTGAATCTTAACACCAAGTTCCTCTCCAATCTGTTCAAGCTCGCTTGCCATAACAGGGAAAGTCTTAACTACTTCTTCTGACTCAACAATCATCATCATGTTGAAGAAACCGCCGGTAATTGTCTGGTTAATGTCAAGAATATTCACGTTGTTATTTGCAAGATAAGTACAAACCTTTGCAATGATTCCAACAGAATCTTTTCCGAGTACAGTGATAATTGATTTCTTAAGCTTTTTTCCTTCCATGGTTAATACTCCTTATGTGTGTAAATTATTTAAGGTAATTATACAAAGCAATTACTAGGTATAATTACGATTTAACTGCTCAAGTTCTTTTTCTTTTTTCCCTAGATTATACAAGTAGGTGCGGTTCTGCTCGCTACCTGCAAAGTAAAGTTCGCTTTATCAAGATCAATATTATGTAATAAAAGCTCCACCTTTACCGTCTCATAGGCCAGTTCACCATAGTTATTCTCTTTACTAAGATGCCCCAGAAAAATATGTTTACACTCTTCTCCAATTACTTTTGACAAAAACTGTCCGGCTCTCTCGTTTGAAAGATGCCCTTTATTCCCCATAATTCGCTTCTTGAGAGGATATGGATACGGGCCAACCATAAGCATGTTTAAATCATGATTGGACTCAACCAGTAAGGACTCACAGCCCTGTAACTTCTCTACAAGATATTCATCATATGTTCCAAAATCGGTTGCTACTCCGACTTTTGATTCCGTATCACTTACCGTATAACAGACCGGGTCTGCCGCATCGTGAAGAATACGGGATGCTTCTATTTTAATTCCATCCATGTAAATCGGATTGTCCGGTGTGATACTCTCAAAAAGATTTTTATCGACCTTTCCAAGAGAGGATGTACTTAAAATCTCATCAATGGTTTTTGCTGTAGCAAATACCGGAACGGGATACTTTCTAAGGAACACACCAAGACCACTGATATGGTCCATATGTTCGTGTGTCACGAAGATTCCCTGAATGGTTTCCGGTGCTACTTCCATCTGTGTCAGTCCCTCCACAATTCTCTTTCTGCTGATTCCCGCATCAATAAGAAAATGGGACTTTTCATTACCTACATATATACAATTACCGCTGCTACCGCTGGCGATGCTCGCTAAATTCATCTGTTTACCATCCTTTTGGCTCAAATTTACCAACCATTATATACTAAATTATCTTATTAGTAAAGAGTTAGTAAAGAGAAAGCAGGCCCTCTACTGCCGTTTTTATCTGATTTTCCGTTTCAGAGATTCCTAAATGGTTATCAATCACTGTGGAACATTCCTTCCGAAATACTTCTTCTGGAAGCTGTTTTGCCATAATTTCACGGCACTTTTCTTCGGTATATCCCCGGCCTTCTTTTAGACGCTCAATACGAGTTGCCTCATCTACATAGACATACCACATCATATCAAAATCATTCTGATAGCCTTCTTCTAAAAGGAGAGCCGCCTCCACCGCAATGAAAGAAGCCTCTCCTTTTTCCTTTATCCCATCGATCCGATGGAAAATCTCTTTTTTTACATTCGGATGTGTAATCGCATTTAAACGGGCGAGTCGTTCCTGATTTCCAAAAACAACTTTTGCCAATGCCGGCCGGTCAATCGTTTTATCTTGGGCAAGGATTCCCTCACCAAATGCCTCCACGATGTCTAAATAATTCTGCTGGCCTGGCTCCATTAAATCATGTGCCACTAAATCGGCAAGAATCACTTCCGCACCGTATTTTTCTTTTAAAATGTTCATGACCACACTTTTTCCGGAACCAACTCCGCCGGTAATCCCGACAACTTTCATATTATTTTGCTCTTTATTTTGCTTCATACCAGGTCTTTCCTTCTTCAATATCAATAGACAGCGGAACTTTAAGGTCTGCCGCTCCCATCATTTCTTCTTTTAATATCTTGCGTACTTCTTCTACTTCATCCTCTTTTGTCTCGATTAAAAGTTCATCGTGAATTTGTAAAATAAGTCTTGAAGCAAGCTTTTCTTCCTGCAGACGTTTACTCACACGAATCATCGCGATCTTAATAATATCCGCAGCCGTTCCCTGAATGGAAGAATTCATCGCCACACGTTCGCCAAAACTTCTCTGCATAAAGTTACTCGAAGAAAGTTCTGGAATTGGACGGACACGGCCATATAACGTCTTAACATAGCCTTCCTTTTTGGCAAATGCTACATTGCCGTCAAGATACGTCTTAATTCCCGGATATGTTGCAAAATATTTATCAATATATTCGCTCGCTTCTTTTCTCGAAATCTTTAAATCCTGACTTAAACCAAACGCACTGATACCGTAAACAATACCAAAGTTTACTGCCTTTGCACTTCTTCTAAGTAATGGAGTGACTTCCTCAAACGGCACACCAAATACCTGAGAAGCGGTCATTCGATGGATATCTTCCCCATGCTGATACGCTTCGATCAAATGTGTGTCTCCTGCCATATGTGCAAGCACACGAAGCTCAATCTGAGAGTAATCTGCACTGACAAATACATAACCTGAATCTGGCACAAATACTTTTCGAATCGCCCTGCCAAGTGGCATACGAATCGGGATATTCTGTAAGTTTGGATCAGAACTTGATAATCTTCCCGTTGCCGTTACTTTCTGATGGAAAATACTGTGAATCTTTCCATCCTCCTGAATAAAGGCTGCCAGACCATCCGCATAGGTGGACTTTAATTTTGTAAGCTGGCGATATTCTAAAATGTCAGAAACAATCGGATAATCTGGTGCCAGCTTCTCTAAAATATCCGCACTCGTGGAGTAGCCTGTTTTTGTCTTTTTCGCAAACGGCATCTTTAAATCTTCAAATAAGATGACACCAAGCTGTTTTGGTGAATTGATATTAAATGTCTTGCCTGCCTGCTCATAAATATTTTTTTCCAGCTCTTCAATACGTCCTACAAGCTGGTCACCATATTCTTTTAAGGCATCCTTTTCTACTGTGATTCCGTACTTTTCCATATCGTAAAGCGTGGCAACCGTTGGACGCTCAATCGTAAGATAGAGTTCTTCCATTTCGGCTTCTCTCAACTTTTCAAGTACAAGTGGATAAGCATGGAATGGCACATAGGAAAGATAGGCTGCCATCTGCACTGTCTTCTCTTCTTCCTGTGAAAAGACTTCTTCTAACGCTTTTTTTCCGCAGACTTCCTTTCTTGACGGAAGCATCTGACGAAGGTAATCTCTTGCAATATCCTCATAGTCATACGCAGACTGTAATGGATTTAACAAATATGCCTGTATACCTACATCCTGAATCTGGCTTTCATACTCTCGCACTTCTTCTGAAAAATGTAACAGTGCTTTATAATCAAGGACAATCAGCTCTGTTCCTTCTTTTAAAAGCTCTGTAATCTTTTCTTTTAAATAGTCCTCTGTCACAAAGCCGCCCACTAAGGCAAGTACGGTATTATCCCTCCATGTAAGAGAAAGCCCCTTACAATTTCCACTCACACCGATAATTCCAAGCGCTGCCTGTCCCTCTTCTTTAATAGAAGCAAATACATTCTCTATTTCGCCCAGGTCAAAAGTACTTACAACTTCTAAAGTCTCTTCTTCCTTTTCTTCCTCCCCAAAATATTTAAAAAGGCTCTTTAATTCCAACTCTTTAAATAACTGGTATGCATCCTTTGTAAAAAGTGTTCCAATCTTTGCATCTTTAAAATCATAAGAAATATCGCAGTCTTTTTTAATTGTCGCAAGATCTTTGCTCATAATTGCCTGCTCATAGTATTCCTGCAGATTATTTTTTGCGCGAGCAGGCTTGATTTCTTCGATATGCTCATGGGCATTCTCGATGGAATGGTACTCTTTAATAATCTTTGCGGCTGTCTTTTCCCCGATACCAGGAACTCCTGGAATATTATCAGAAGTATCTCCCATAAGCCCTTTCATATCAATGAATTCTGTTGGGCTCACGCCGTAAAGTTCGCGGACATCTTCCTCATAATAGTCCTCTGTTACCGTACCAGAGGCCTTGGTCTTTGGAATCTTAATTTTTACTTTTTTTGTCGCAAGCTGTAATAAATCCCGGTCTCCAGATACAATAGCCACATCAAATCCAGCTTCCTCGGCTTCTTTTCCGATTGTTCCCAAAATATCATCTGCCTCAATGCCTGCCTGCGTGATAATCGGGATTTCCATTGTCTTTAAAACTTTCTTCATCAACGGAACCTGCTCATGTAATTCCGCTGGCATTGGCTTTCTCGTCCCTTTATATTCTTTATATTTTATATGACGGAAGGTCGGTTCTTTCCGGTCAAATGCCACAAGAAGATGCGTTGGCTTCTCCTCTTCGACATAGCGAAGCATGATATTTAAAAAGCCAAGAACCGCATTCGTATGCTTTCCCTCGGCATTCGTCAAATCCGGCAGCCCATAAAACGCCCTGTTTAACAGGCTGTGTCCGTCCAACAGCATAATTTTATCTGCCATTCTTTCCTCCTAAACTTTATTTATGTACTCTCGGAATTTTATCACACAATCAAATGTTGAAAAGTTCTGAAAATACATAATTTAACAATTATAACATAAACATATTTTTCAATTTCTTTATAATTATTCAGCAAAATAATACAACAGCCCACAACTGAATACAGACATTTCTTTCTTCAGTGCAGGCTGATGTATCGTATCATTCTTATTTCTTTTCCCTAATGATACAATGCAATGGATAAAACATCACAGCAACATTGCAGAAATCAGATACGCAAACATCCATATTAAAATCGCCGCCGTGACAAGAATTGTTATGATTTTCGCTATATGTTTACGCTTTGCTTCTCTTTCAATCTCTACATAACGACTTTCTACTTCATTCTGAAGCTTCTTCCTAAAATCCGCAGCCAGTTCTTCTCCCTCATCGAGCTGCTTTAATCCAACAAGCATCACATAATAGATTTCTAATTCTTCCCAGCAATCTTTACAATCTCGGACATGCTCGATAAAAGCCTTTGTCTCTTCTTTATCTAACTTATTATTAATAAAATTCAGTACCATGGACTGTGCGTTCTGACAATTCATATGTTTCTCCAGTTTCAATATTTTATAATTATTAAGACATTACTTAGAGTATGTTTGTCTTTGATTCTGTTATGCATTTTTCAGGAATGCAACATATCCCTTTTTCGCCTCATATAAATCAGATTTGCTGATAATCTCCCACGGAGCATGCATACTCAATACTGCCACGCCGCTGTCTACAACTTCCATGCCGTAAAGGGCAGCGATATAAGCGATGGTTCCACCTCCGCCATAATCTACCTTTCCAAGTTCTGCGGTCTGGAACGCAACCTTGTTATCATCAAAAATACGTCGAAGTCTTGCAAGATATTCTGCGTTCGCATCGTTAGAGCCGGACTTACCTCTTGCTCCGGTATATTTATTAATAACCATTCCTTTTCCAAAGTACGCACAGTTTTTCTTCTCAAAAGCTTCTGCATAAGCAGGGTCGTAAGCAGCACTTACATCGGAAGAAAGCATTCTGGAACGGGCAAGGGTTCTTCTTACTGCTAAGTTGGAATCCTGTCCCATCAGAGCCAGAATCTCTGCAACGGTATTCTCAAAGAACATAGACTGCATACCTGTTGCTCCGACACTTCCGATTTCTTCTTTGTCTACTAAAAGACAGCAGGAAGTTCTATCCACATGCCCTGCCTCCATCATGGCTGCAAAAGATGGGTAAGCACATACTCTGTCATCATGCCCATAGCCGGCGATCATGCTGCGGTCAAGTCCACAGTCTCTTGCTGGACCTGCTGGTACCACTTCGATTTCTGCGGAGAGGAAGTCTTCCTCTTCCATCTGGTATTTTTCTTTTAAAAGACGTAAAATATTCGCTTTCACTGCATCTTTTTCTTCTCCTGCAAGAGGACGGCTTCCGACAAGGATATCCAGATTTTCACCTTCCACAACAACGGAGCCTTTCTTTTCCATCTGCTTTCCAGCTAAATGAATCAACAAATCTGTTACATAAACAACTGGGTCAGCAGGATCTTCACCAATATTTACATTCACTACCGTTCCATCCTTCTTTGCCACAACACCATGAAGTGCAAGCGGAAGTGCAACCCACTGATACTTCTTAATTCCACCATAATAATGCGTATCCATAAAGGATAATTCGGTATCTTCATATAATGGATTCTGCTTTAAGTCAAGACGTGGAGAATCAATGTGGGCGCACAGGATATTCATTCCTTCGGTAAGCGGCTGCTTTCCAATCTGGAAAAGAGCAATTGTCTTACCCATGCCGACACCATATACTTTATCTCCTGCTTTTAAGCGGGTTCCCTGTGCAATCAGTTTATTAAGATCCTGATAGCCGTGACTTTCCGCTTCTTTGATAAAATACTGCGTACACTCACGTTCTGTCTTACATTTACTTAAAAATTCTTTATACTCTTGCGCGAGAACTTCTACATTCTTATCGTCCTCTTCTGTATAACTAAGCCATGAATTTTCTCTCATAACATTACACCTCCATAAACGATTTTATTATATCCCAAGAAGCGTTCCGGGTCAATCCGGTGCGTGTCTAAAAACTCGTTCATCTGCAAGACAGCGCATCACGAAGAATTTCTGCGAGCCGCTCAGTATCCACCTTTTTTTTCTTACCCTTTACTGTCAGCAAGATATTACTCTGCCTGAATACTTCCCTGCAAATCTCTGTCATCCGCTCTGTTGTAACCCGGCGATAAGATTCCGTTCGCTCCTCAATGTCTTTATAGTATACGTCAAGAATATGTCCTTCATAAGCTCTCACCCAGTTAAATTCCTCCGTATCATCTAAAAGGAACCCCGCATTATCTACATAATGAGGAAGAACATAGGAAAGTTCATCTGTTATGCCCTCTTTCATGGACTTCAACACTTCTACAACCGTCTCCACAGAATCATAAAGATGCTTTGGCAACACTTCATAAGTGAGTGTCATCTGCCCGATATTATTATAATGCTGGAAACATGGGTCATAACTATATACATAGCCCTTTTTCTCTGAAAGTTCCTGATGAATCTTACAGAACTCACCCTCAAATAAAATATCAAACAGCAGATTTTTCTCTGCTAATGTATAATTTGACGCATCAATGTCTACTGAAAAGCAGACACATGTTTTCTTACTGTTTTTCACATACACTTTTGGCTTTCTTGCAAAAAAGTGTTTCGGAACCGGAGCGAGATTCTTCCGTTCTTTTTTCATTACAGTAAGTGGGTAATTTTCCATAAGCTTTGTTACAGTTACAACTGCTGTTTCTGGATAATTGCCGCTTATATAAAAGAAAATGTTATTGGAAGAAAGTACTTCTTTTTGAAATTTACGAAGCTGTTTCCCTTTTATTTTATCTAATGTTTTTTTCTTTCCGGTAATTGTCCGCTCTAATGAAGTATTTTTCCACGCAATCTTTTTTGTAAAATAACCAAGGCTGCTTTCCTCATCTTCCTCACGGATTTCTGCCTTGATGCGCTTTCTTTCTGTATCAATCACTTCTTCCGGAAGAGTAATCGGTTCAAAAATCCCGGTCAGAATCTCCGCTGCCTCCTCAAAATGTGCCGGTGCTCCCGTGATAATAAACTGAATAAATTCTTCATAAGTGGAAGCATTAAAATCAAGCCCGCACCGGTCTAAAGTCTGGTACAGATTCTCTCCCATCTGATAATGAATGTTTTTAAATACAATATGCTCGAAAAAATGAGAAATTCCGTTATTCTCCTTTGTCTCAAACAACGAACCTGCCCGCACATAAAGGCACAGGCAGAAGCTATGAATATTTTCATTTTTGTCGTGAAATACAGATACTCCCTGCGGAGTAATATGTTCTCGTTCCATCAACACCTCCAAATTTCATTTGTTTTCTTCTTCGGTCACATCGACCGTTTTGAATTCGTCCTTTTCTAAGGTTGTAAAGTCCATTTCTGGCAGTTCCGGATGGACTTCTTCTGGCTGTTCTTCCATATCGATAATAAACGATACAAGAAGCGTATCTTCGTTGACTTCTTCTCCATCTTTGACATAGATTTTATCAACGGTACCATTTACTTTGGAAATGACAGTTGTCTCCATCTTCATCGCCTCAATAACCATAAGTGGCATATTTTTCGTTACACGGTCACCTTCTTTGATTCGGATATCACAGATTGTTCCCGGTAAAGTTGCTCCAAGATGACCAGGATTTTTCGGATCTGTCTTTAATCTGCGGTCCGCCTTCACTTCAAAATGCTTGTCAAGAATCTTTACCTCCCGAAGGAATCCATTTACTTCAAACTGTAAAATGCGGTATCCTTTCTCATCAGGTTCTGACTTACCGACAAACTTAATTAATGTATCATTGCCTTCCTCAATCTGGATAGTTGTCTCCTCACCTGGACGAAGCCCATAGAAATACACATGACTTTCTAACTTCGATACATCATTATATGCCTGGAAATGCTCACAATAGTCCTCATATACCTTCGGATAAAGGGCATAACTTAGCACTTTCTGCTCCATGACTTCCGGCTGTTCCATCGATTCCATGTAATAGTTTTCGCGAAGATGCCTGCCGATTGCCTCAAAATCTACATCGGGAAGTAAACTTCCCGGACGCACCGTTATCGGTTCCTGTCCTTTTAATACAATACGCTGTAATTTTTCCGGAAAACCACCTTCTGGCTGTCCTAATGCACCCTTAAAATATTGTACAATAGAATCTGGATAAGACAAGTCTTTTCCTTTCTCTAAAATATTATCTTTTGTCAGATCATTTTTCAACATAAAAATTGCCATATCTCCTACAACTTTTGAAGTCGGGGTTACTTTAATGATGTTGCCAAGCACCTCATCTGCTTCTTTATAAAGACGCTTAATATCATTAAAATCATTACCTGCACCCATTTCTTTGACCTGTGCAGCAAAGTTAGAATACTGACCTCCCGGAATCTCGTATTTATAAATTTCCGGATTTGGAGAGTCCATATCACTTTCAAATGGCTTGTAAACCTTTCGTTCATGCTCATAATATTCATTTAAAACAAGGAGACCATCCGGGTCAATTCCGGTATCCCGCTTCGTTCCCCTTAATGCCTCCACCAACGCATTCATGGACGGCTGGCTCGTAAGGGAACTCATTGAACCAATCGCACAGTCTACAATATCAGCTCCAGCTTCTGCTGCCATCAGATAGGTTGCGATTCCATTTCCCGTTGTATCGTGTGTGTGTAAATGAATCGGCACACGGACTTCTTCCTTTAATGCGGTAATTAATTCTTTTGCTGCATACGGTTTTAGCAGGGAAGACATATCTTTTAACGCAATAACGTGACAGCCCATCCTCTCTAACTGTCTTGCCTTTTTACAGTAATAATCAATTGTGTATTTTGTTTCTTTTGGATTTAAAATATCTCCCGTATAACAGATAGCCCCCTCGACTACCTTGCCAGTCTTTAACGCTTCTTCTACCGGAAGTTTCATATTTTCTATCCAGTTCATGCTGTCAAAAATACGGTAAATATCTACGCCGTGGTCACTGGATACCTTGATAAACTTTTTGATAACATTATCCGGATAGGTGCTGTAGCCGACAACATTGGAAGCACGAAGCAGCATCTGAATCATCACATTTGGCATACGTTCTCTTAAAATATCCAGTCGTTTCCATGGGGATTCCTTTAAGAAACGGTATTCTGTATCGTAAGTTGCACCGCCCCACGCTTCGATAGAATAAGCATCCTTTAAATACAGATTCGTTGCTCTTGCCGCTCCTGCCACTTCTTTTGTACGCATTCTTGTTGCAAGAAGAGACTGCTGTCCGTCACGCATTGTCGTATCGGTGACATAAAGTTTGTCACTTCGATACACCTTTTGGGTAAATTCCTTTGCCCCAAGTCTTAAAAATTCATCTCTTGTTCCAAACAGTTTCCGTTCCGTATCAATAACAGGAACCTTTCTATTCTCAAGAAACGGCTTTGGTCCTGGATTGACATTCACCATCTTATTGGCAAGAAATTCCAATATTTTTGTTGTTCGGTCTAACTTGTAATGCAGTTCAAACAGTTCCGGTGTCTCTTCTATAAAAGTAGTAAAGCACTTTCCTTTATGAAATGTTTCATGATTTAATACGTTAATCAAAAATGTAATATTGGTCTTTACTCCGTGAATCCGCAGTTCTTTTAATGCACGCACAGACTTGTGAATCGCATTCTCAAAAGTACGGTCATGGGAAATGACTTTTACAAGTAAGCTGTCATAGTGTGGTGTAATAACAGCTCCCGTATAAGCGGTTCCTCCATCCAGACGGATTCCACCACCCGAACCAGAACGATATAAATCAATCTTTCCCGTATCTGGGAGGAAATGATTTGCCGGATCTTCTGTTGTTACTCTTGCCTGCAGGGCGTAGCCAGTACATTTGATTTCATTTTGTGAATAAATGTGAATCGTTGGGGAATTTAACGGATACCCTTCTGCAATTAAAATCTGACAGATCACAATATCAATTCCCGTCACCATTTCTGTCACGGTATGTTCTACCTGAATACGTGGATTCATTTCAATAAAATATGGATGCTCCTCCTCATCTACCAAAAATTCCATCGTTCCAGCATTCGTATATCCGACTCTTCTGGCAAGTCTTTTTGCCGAATCCAAAATCTTCTTTCTCGTCTCTTCCGAAATCGACCATGCTGGTGCAAACTCAATGACCTTCTGGTTTCTTCGCTGCAAGGAACAGTCTCTGTCATAAAGATGGACGATATTTCCATAATTATCGCCAAGAATCTGCACTTCAATATGCTTTGGATGAATGAGATACTTTTCTATAAAAAGCTTCGCCTCTCCAAAAACTCGTTTGGATTCATTCCGTGACTTTTCAAATGCTTCTTCCATCTCCTCCTGACTTTGTACAATACGCATTCCTCTGCCACCGCCGCCATTACTCGCCTTTAACATAACAGGATAGCCAATCTCATCCGCGATTTTCATTGCCGTATCCACATCATGAATAATAAAATCACTGCCGTCAATAATTGGAACCTTACTCTCCTCTGCCGCTCTTTTTGCAGAAATCTTATCCCCCATAATGTTCATTGCCTCTACATTCGGTCCGATAAATACAATATCATTTTTCCGGCAGGCTTCGGCAAACTCCGGATTCTCCGATAAAAATCCGTATCCGGGATGAATCGCATCCACCTTTTTCTCCTTCGCAATCCGAATAATTGTAGGAATATCTAAATATGCATCCACCGGCCCTTTATCTGGATTTAACGGATATGCCTCATCTGCTTTTGTACGAAAAAGTGCATACCTGTCCTCTTTAGAATAAACAGCTACTGAGCCAATCCCTAACTCACTCAATGCCCGAAATACACGAATCGCAATCTCTCCTCTGTTTGCGACAAGCACTTTTTTGAACTTCTTTACTTCCATAATCATAACCCATCCTCCAAAACTGCAATATTTTTCACTCAGAAGTTATACAAGTTTCAAAACAAATAAAAATCCCCCGTATTCAAAACCTTATTATTTAGTATACCTGTATATTTTTACAAAAACAAGGTGATTTTCTGGCATTATATATACATTTTTTCTAACCCATGCTATACTATTTAGAGATTTAGGAGGAGGATAACAATGGATGTGAATAATTTTTTGCAGTCAGAAGCGACCCAGTTCGTCGGTACCGCTGCGGCAAATACTATCGGTCTTGTCATTGGAACGATTCATGAAGATATCAAGGAACTTCTTGAGATTCCCGATGAATATCAGGCCATCAGTATTGTATCTTCCCGAACCGGAACTGTCGCACAGGCGATTGCGATTGATGATGCAGTAAAAGCAGTAAATGCAAAGCTGCTCCGTTTTGAGATGGCAATTGATGCTGGTAAGCAGTGTGGACAGGGATGCCTCTTCGTCCTCGGTGCAGAGAACATTTCCGATGCCAGAAGGCTTGTTGAGATTGCGTTAGAGCAGATTGATTACTGGGCTGCCTGCATCTATGTGAACGAAGTGGGGCATATGGAATCTCACGTCACTCCACGCGCCGGAGAGATTTTACATCAGATATTTGGTACACCACTTGGCAAGGCATTTGGCGTTATCGGTGCTGCCCCGGCAGGAATCGGCATTGTTGCCGTTGACCAGTGCATGAAAGCCGCACCTGTAGATATCGTCTGGTATGGCTCCCCATCCCATAACCTTACAATGATGAATGAATTTTCTGCTGGTATTTCCGGCGATGTTTCTGCTGTTCAGAAGGCATTGGAAGCGGGTAAGGAAGTCGGTTGTGAACTGCTTCGTGTGTGCGGTATCACACCAATTTCTATCACGAAAGTTCATGAAGTCTGTGGAACAGATTATGTGAAGGAAAGTTATACACCGACATCCTGTTTAAAACCAAAGGAAGAATAGAATATAGCTATTATTTTATAATGGCTTTACAGATATGCAACAAAATTCATAGAAAGGGTTGGGATTATTTATGAAAGTATTACTTTTAAATGGAAGTCCACATCCAAATGGATGTACTTTCCGCGCACTCTCTGAAGTAGAAAAGACACTTCAGCAGGAAGGCATCGAAACAGAAATTTTCCATATCGGCACTGAAGCGATCCGAGGCTGCATGGGCTGTGGTATGTGCCGTAAGAACAAGCTTGGAAGATGTATCTTTGGTGAAGATGCTGTTAACGTAGTTATCAAAAAAATGGAAGAATGTGATGGACTAATCGTTGGCTCCCCTGTACATTACGCCGGAGCAAGCGGTGGAATCACTTCTTTCCTTGACCGTATGTTTTACTCTACCGGTGGGTTTGCCTACAAACCGGGAGCTGCTATCGTAAGCTGCCGTCGTGCCGGTTCTACTGCCGCTTTAGAACAGCTGAATAAATATTTTATGATGAACAATATGCCACTTGTTCCTTCTGCTTATTGGAATATGGTTCATGGCAATACTCCTGAAGAGGTGGAGCAGGATTTAGAAGGGCTTATGGTCATGCGTACTCTGGGACGAAATATGGCGTGGATGCTTAAATCTATTGATGCAGGAAAGGCGCATGGAATTTTGACTCCGGCGGCGGAACCGAAGACTCGGACAAATTTTATTCGGGAATGTGCACCGGTGAAAGCGGAAGCAGAAGAGAAGAATTTTGCTCCTTATTTTATCTCTTATAATAAGGTGAATAAAGCATATCAGGAGGAGGATTAGATTCTGGGCTACTTAGCTAAACAGACGCACCCAAAGAGAGAAGCTGCCCTATATCTGTGGCCTTAAAACGAGGATTGAATGTGAGCCTTTCGGCGAACATTCAACCCACAGTGATAGAGTCACAGATATAGGGCAGCTTCTCTCTTTGGCTACTGAAGTAAAGTCAGAATTTTATATTTTTATTGATGAGCTAACATTCTTCTAAAACTCTTAGCTCTATCCCAACACACACAAGATCTGCAACCGATTTTAACATTTTCTCAATAAAAATCAGAACTTAACGTCATCTGCATATACAGGAGGTCATTATAGGCAATTTCATAATAATCATTTTTATTGTATTTTTAGTCATTTTATCCTCCTATAATCTCCTCTTGCATAGCTGACAAAAGTGCCAATCTCTTCATAATCAAGATTATAACTCTGTATGGTAGAAAGACATTTTCCAAACGTTCTTCCATTGCTTCCATTACATTCTGAGAAACCCGCATAATCTCACCTCAACAATCTAGATTTTGTACTTATATATTGTCATAATTTCCTAAAACATACAATATCATCTTATATTTGAAAGTATTTTTTTCATGGCATTTTCTATATAATAACTACTTCTTCTATTTCCTCCTCCAAATTTTCCTGTCCCCAGGCCTTCATTTGCCCTTTCCCGAGAATTTTATACAGGCGGATGCTGTCTTCTCCTTCTTCTATGTAAGTGGGGAGTTCTTTTAGTAGTTTATTATATTTTTCTTTTGTAATCATCATTTCAAAGGAAGATTTCTGCACTCTGATTCCATAACCAAGTAAATATTGGGAAAGTTTTAGTCTTTTTTTATTATCAACAATATCGTAAATGACTAAAACAAAGTATCTTTCTGACTGGAATTCTTCTATTGTGTCAAAATAGTATTCTTCATTTAAATCATCCATATCATCGAATTCGAACTGGCTCATAAAAACTCACATCCTCCATCTCAATGGCTTTTGCTAATTGGTTTACCTGTAATTGAATGGCTTTTCGGAAACTGACGGCATAGTCTATATAGGAGAGATATTTTACTGAAGTTTGTAATTTTTTCTCCAGTTTATTTAAATATTTCTTCAAGCCATTTTTCTGAATATAGATTCCTGGCTGATCTAATCTGGTTGTAAAATCATCTAAGGATATTTCATGTCCATTTATCATGCTCATTACTGTCGAATCTACAATAATTGCCCGCCATTCTTCCATCAAATCACTGGCTAATGTAGGATGTTTTTCTGCATCTCTGTGCATAAAGCCAAAGTATGGATTTAATCCTTTAGTTTCGATTTTACAATAGACTTCATTCATGAGGATGGAATAGCCCAGACTGAGCATGGAATTAAATTCATCCAATGGCGGTCGCCTGCTTCTTCCCTTAAATTGAAATGGTTCGTCAACGCATTGTGACAAGCCTTTAAAGTAGTATTTTGCTCCCTGTCCTTCATAACCAATAATCTCCGGGATACTATCACATCTAAAAACTTTTGCCCGGCAGACACTTAGCATTTTTTGAATTTCGTCTAATTGTAGGCCTTTACTTTTTTCGTAACGACGAAGAACTACACTTTGATTTCTTAATTTGGCATCAATAATTCGCTTTGCTAATTTTATGGAAAATTCTGTATCATACAAAGCACTTTGTTTTCTCTGTCTTGCCACATTAATATGTCCTGTAGATTGAAGTCGTCCAAAGTAGACTCCGCCTTTTGAAAAGTAAGAAACAGGGATTCCTCTTTTCAAACATTCTTCAGTACATTGTGTTGTCATCTGTGATTTTCCCATAATCGTGATTGCTTCTAAAGATTCGATTGGGAGGGAGCGTTTTATTCCATCTGCGTACTTTATGGTGCATCTACATCCATCAATACCAATGACTGCTCCGTTTTCATTAATGTAGAGTAAGCTCATTTGAGTCTCCTTTCTTTAATGGAGATTTTCTGGTGGTGTCTGTCCCCTTATGGGGTTCTCTTATCTAAGTGTATCAAGCTACAATGGAATAGTGAACTGAGAGAAAGGAGTTCCGTCCCCTCACGGGGACTCTCTTATCTAAACAAGGTTTTTAATAGCTCCATTTTTGGGATGTAAAATTTCCGTCCCCTCACGGAGACTCTCTTATCTAAACCTGGTTTAATACAGCATTGGTTGGCTTGCAAGGAATTTCCGTCCCCTCACGGGGACTCTCTTATCTAAACGAGTTAAAAAAACAGTCATCTATATATATTGTTCGCTGCGTTTCCGTCCCCTCACGGGGACTCTCTTATCTAAACAAAAGGCAGTGTGGATTAGAAGAGAAGGATATTGAAAACGTTTCCGTCCCCTCACGGGGACTCTCTTATCTAAACTTTGAGATTCAAGGTATTTTATATTGGTATAAATTGTTTCCGTCCCCTCACGGGGACTCTCTTATCTAAACATGAATCCACCTGGCGGGATGGGATTAAAGAAAAATTCTTTCCGTCCCCTCACGGGGACTCTTTTATCTAAACAATCATTAATCAATTTAAAAATCATGCAAAGAGAGCTTTCCGTCCCCTCACGGGGACTCTCTTATCTAAACGATATAAAGAAATATCAAGATAAATATGCATTTTTGTTTCCGTCCCCTCACGGGGACTCTCTTATCTAAACATGAATTTAATTAAAAGCTTGGAAAAACAGTTAGAGTTTCCGTCCCCTCACGGGGACTCTCTTATCTAAACCTAAAGCAGGACGAGATTTCGTGACCTGTGGTCTTATCGTTTCCGTCCCCTCACGGGGACTCTCTTATCTAAACAGATTGACCCTATGGAAAAAAGCTTTAAAGATTTGTTTCCGTCCCCTCACGGGGACTCTCTTATCTAAACCTCAGTCTCAAATTCTTTGTTTTATTATTGTCAGTTTCCGTCCCCTCACGGGGACTCTCTTATCTAAACAAGCAGCTATCTGAGCGAGCAGGAAGCATGGGCAACGTTTCCGTCCCCTCACGGGGACTCTCTTATCTAAACTGAATTTAATTAAGTCACTGGAAAAACAGTTAGCAGAGGGGTTTCCGTCCCCTCACGGGGACTCTCTTATCTAAACACATTATATTCAAAGGCAGAGTTGAAATGGTGACAATGTTTCCGTCCCCTCACGGGGACTCTCTTATCTAAACGCAGGTGACATTGACCCATACGAAAAATCATTCAAGGGTTTCCGTCCCCTCACGGGGACTCTCTTATCTAAACACCATTCTCCAAAATGTATTTACCTTGTTTTGTAAAGTTTCCGTCCCCTCACGGGGACTCTCTTATCTAAACCAGAAGCCTACGGCTTTCTGAATTTCCACTTTTTCATCGTTTCCGTCCCCTCACGGGGACTCTCTTATCTAAACACCATACGCCAATTCTCCCTCCCCAAGCGGCTTTTTTCGCTGGTTTGCGTGGCAAATGATATTTTAATGATAAAAGAGTTTAATGTTTTCATATAATCATCCTCAGAGGATTATTTTAAGCCTTGCGTGGTAAAATGCTTTGTGAATGCCCTATGTTTTTGCTATAATGGGGTTTCATTTTCTGTGATTTTTATTTCGCACTGTCCAAATTGATAGGTTCTTCCACCATATTTTGTTGTTTTTAATGTGTGGGGTGATACTCCCCTTTTGACATCGTTTTTGTGTCCATGTCTCGGGGCAGAGACCTCTAATATGTTTGAAACAACTTGCACTACCTCTCTATCTGGATAGATATTATAAGGAACTGTTTTGCTGATATAACCCGCTCCCCCTCCTATTGTTATAACACATTTTCTGTCCTGACTCAATGCTCCATATTTTTTATACTGCTTATTGGCATTATCAAAAAAGTATGCTACTGCCTCTAAGATATCTGACTTTTTATAATTACAGATACTTTCGTCAATTGTCATGTCAAAATAGATTTTTATTTCTGGTTTCAAACATTCTCGGAAGATAGGAAGTATTTGGTTATTGCCATCCATTCCTTTATCTATTTTCTGGCAAAGGATTAAATCCTGAACATACAATGGTCTGCTGTCACTGATTCGCAATCCCGAAAGTTCATCGCAGACTGCATTTTCTTTTTTTACTTTTTCCTTTTCAAGTGTGTGAAAAGTTTGTTCTAACATCTGGGAAGGTCTTTTCAACTTACTTGACAATTCATTTCGTCTTCTCGCCCTGCTATTATATTTGATATCTGACTGTAACTGTCCCACAGGAGGATTCATTGAAAGTTTATAACCTAACAAAACTGTCCGTATGGCACCTTTCAGACTACTCCCTGGTATGTACGGCAAACCGTAGGGATCTTTTACAAATAAGGAAATGTCTCTATTTCTTTCTGACAATTCTGCATAAGAACAATCTAAGCAATATTTTGCCCAGATACTATATTTTGACTTAGAAATATTATTTTCTTTCATCCAGACATATAAATCTCCATTTTTCCCAAGCATATATCTTTCATAAGCATCACTGAGATTCTCTTCTAAAATATGTTTATACAAAGTTTTTCTATCGAAAATCCAGGCTTTTTTCTCATACTTATTATAAATATATTCTTTTTTCCCAAGCTGTTCTCCCGAACCAATAAATACGGGTGCCAATGTTGTTAATTCTATCGTATAGTTTTTTAAATAACTGCTCACGAACTCACCCCCAGAAAGAATGGCAGTCCATATCTGTATACCGAATGTTTTCCCTGGCAGGAAACATCATAAATATCTCCCTCATACATATTTTCAAAACAGGAGCCTGCTGCAAAATAATACAATGTTTTTTTCTTCTGAAAGTTTGGAGAATAAGTATCAGAATATACAAAACCACTCCTTTTCACCAACAGATAACTGGCATTCTGGCAGGCAATTTCCATCTCCTGCTCTTTCGGTAAGGAAATGGATAAGCTGATATATTTTTTATAGTTACTGTTATTGAGCCGGTTAAGAAATTCTGCCGGACATTCCAACATTTCTACCTGAAACTTTCCAAACCCGCCACTCCTCTTTCCGCCGATTCCTACAAGCCCTACCGCATTAAGGAGCATAGAAAAATAATTTTCATCTTCCTTTGTCGCAAAAGAAGCGCATAAATATAATCCATTCTTTTCTCCAAAATGATACACACCTACATGATATGGCTCTGCGTCTTCTCCTCTTCCTACCATCGCATTGGAACGCATTTCATATTTGCCTAAGTTTTTAAAAAGATCTACCTCCGCTACCGCATCAAGCTTACCTTCTTCGTATACATCTAACTTATTCAACGGAATATATTTTAACTTTTTAAACGCTTTTTTCTTTATGGAATTCCCATCGTCTTTTACGTCAAATGCCATATATGGCTTTGGGATATAATATCTATCCTCTATGTATGGCAAACCATCCGAAAAACGAATCGAACCATTTTTACACTTTTCAACTAACTTTTTGATGCCATCTGGTAAATGCATTGCCTCCAGACACAGAGCAGAAAATATCGTATCTGCGTGAATTACAAATTCTCCATCTGTAAGCATTCCATTTCCAATATGTATCCCTGTTAAAAAGTGCAATTTTAGTATTTTATAAAACATACACTACACTTCCTTTAATATCTCGTTACAGGAATCAATAACTTTAGAATCAACGTCTCCTATTGCAGTTTCTACTTTTAATCCGTTTATTTTAATCTTGCCGTATCCACGGGAACCATGCCCGCCGATATAGTCATACTCTAATAATAACATTCCTTCTTTGATTGCCTTAAAGTCCTCCTCGATTTCCTTTTCTTCTTCGACATTGTAAATGATATCTAAGCCGAACTTACTTCCACGAATCGTTCGTTCAATCTGTCTTGGATTTGCAATTGCTGTTAAACGATTGATTGAATTTTCAAACTTCACCTCTGTTACAGAATCAATTCCTACTGCCTTTAATTCCTGTTCATTTAAAAGAAACATATCCGAAAAAAGAAGTCTGCTCGGTCTTATGGCATTTTTATTGGATGAACCAAAAAGTCTTAATACAATTTCGGGATCAGCATTATGTTCTTGAAGCATTGCTGTCCTAGAATACTGTTTTGCAAGAAGTGTTCTCATTTTCCCTTTAAAGCTACTTCCCGGTATCATTGGCTTATCGGTATAACTGTCTCTTATTACCGGAGAATCTACAGCACCAATCGCTGAGAACTGGCTGGAACCGCCAATATGCATTCCTGTTACAACTTCTATTTCGCCTGATATTTTTAACTTTCCAAACATTCTTCTCACCTACGCATCCCTTCCACCATAGTATTTATGATATGCTACCAATGCTTCTACATATTTTGTAAATCGTAAAAAATCATTTTTATTTTTAATTGCTTTCACATATACAATCAGTCTGCTGTTTTTTACAAACTTTCTAACCTCATCATCCCGGCCTGCTTCATAGGTAATGCGCAGTCTTAAATACTGAATACGTTCTATATATTCTTCTCCAAGTTCATCTGCTGGTTCGTGAATAATATCATTATATAATTCTGTAACTAACGAAAGAATTCCCCTTATTTTAGAAGTTGTTAAATTGATAATCGGAAATCCTTTATAATTTATCCTCACTTTTCCATCTCTATCTCTCTCAAATAAGGTCTTTATCACTCTCTCCGCTTCATCTACATAATTCTCACTCGTTAACCCCATCGTGCTCCTCCTTTTCTCTTTTTGTGTACACATAGAGATAAATTGCCATTTCCAACTCTTTTGCGTCTTTTTCTACCCGAATCCATTCATACATTTTCCTGGAAAATTCTCTGTGAAGATCTCTCTTTTCTTCTATTTCTTCTTTCTTCTCCCCTCTTTGTACTTTAGGCTCCATTCTTCCAAGAAGATAGGCAAAACGTGCAATGTTAATTTTATCTTCTTTTCTCTTTCTTACCAGCTCTAGCAAGTTGTAAAGGAAGTTCTTACCCTTCTCATCGACAACTTTAAAATATTTCTGAATAAAATACAGTTTTTCTTCCACTACATTTTCTATAAATTCTTCCCATGGAAAAGTATATTTTTCATCAAATAAGGCAACGGCATTCTTTCCTTCCACACTTTTTGCTGCTTCTTCCAGCCGACCTGTTTCCCTTGCCATAATGGATATCGGATATTTAGATGGATAAATACCGATTCCTGCGCTTATCTTTAATGTATCCTGGGAGTATTCCATTAAATTATCATGCAAATCTACGGCAAATCCGATAATATCATCCCAGGCACCGACAATGAAGATGTCATCTCCACCAGAGTAAACGATAAGTGCATTTCTTTTGTCGTCTTCTTTTTCCATTTGTGACTCTTCTTCTAAAATACTATATCCGCCTTCTTTCAGAATCGAATTTATATGATATTTGAAAAACATGGAAAGCTTTCTTGAAAAAGTTGCTGTTCTTGACAGCGTAACATATTTGCTACCATTTTTCTCATTTTCAAATCCTCTTACAAATGCCTGTCCTAAATTGTCAACATCAGCCCGCATTACAGCGATACGCTCTATTCCTGTTGCCCTTTGACCCAGTTCTTCAAAAGTTTCTCCATTAACATAATCCCCTACCCATAACTTAGTAGAAACATAGTAGCCAGAATACGGTTTATTTTTACTGTAGGAACGGATATAGTACTTATCTTCTTTCATTCGTTTTCGAAGGGTACTTTCCGTATCTGTGACAAGATAACAGTTTCCCGAAAGTGGAAGGCAAGTCTTTTCCTTTTTACTTGTAACTGTAAAAAAATCACCTTTTAAAATATTTCCCGACATCTGTTTTAATGCCCAACAGATTTCACATTCTGTTTCTCCATCTTTTAAATAATTATGTCTATGACAAACGCTACATTCCCGCTCTCCATATGGCATACCAGAATGATTCAACTTTATAATCTGCTTCGGCGAATATCTATGTAACTTTTTAAAAGAGATTTCTTTAGAAATGTTTCGGAAAATTTCTCTATAAGAGCCCTCCGGCTCATTCCAAAAGTCACTTGCACTACAGACCGCACCGCCTCCTGCTATATAGATCTGCGTCTCAAACATTTCTAAAAACCATTCGTTCACTTCCCGCTCAAAGTCTTCCACTATTTTTCGTACTTTTTCTGTATTTGGCAGTAAAATATAGGCATGACCTCCTCCCGAATAAATAAGATTCACTCTGGATAAGAATAATTTTTCCAACAGGCTGTCTATCAGATGTTCCATCATAATTTCCAGATAAAAAGAACGAGAACGAAGCCCTTTTAATGCCCCTTTACTTGTAATAGTATAGATAAAGTCCTGAATTCCCGAAATATCCATGCTATATAGATAAAAAACTGACTTGGAATAAAAGCTTGTTGCTTTTTTAAATAGCGCTGTCTTATAATCTGTGATATTTTCCTTTAAAAGATAGTCATGAATACACGTTGCAATCGCTGCTGTCATTTTTACATGATCATATAAGGAAATATCTGCCAGTTCATTTGTGGATGTAGATGATGGCACGAAAATCGTGGTTGCCTCTAAAATCTCCAAAATGACATTCACATAGGCATCGTTCCACTGAAATTCCAACAGACAGTTTTTAATCTTTTCTTTTACCCCATAATAAAATCCTTCTGTGTAAGAAACTTTTCTACTAACTGGGCAATTCATGTCTCCGTTTACATCAAGCATCATTGGCCGATACAGCTTTCTCTCCTGATTGCCATTTAAAATATTAAAAACACTTTCTAACGGCTGGTCTTTTATAAACCCCTTTTCTCCATCCTCTTTACTTCTTCTGTCCATCGCCGCTGCAATATTATCTGCAATGTAAGTGATATAAGCGAGGGAGTCTTGCGGCAGATGGGCAGCTTTTAATTCTCTCGCATGATGGTATCTTACCTGATTTAAAATCTCTACATCTTCTATATTGGTCTCTTCTTTCAAAAAATGATAACCACTTTCTGCGTGCGTTCTCCTGTCAGAAGTTCGATAAATAATCTTTCCCACATCGTGGAGCAGACTGCCGATAATCAGCTTTATTCGTTCATCTGTCATCTGTTTTTTTCTCTCCCTTCTCTATGTCTCCCATCCCCAGAGATGATTTAATTCCTATACCTGCATATTCTCCAAAAGCAACGAGCATATGCGCTAGGTTGACCATTTGTTCCGGTCCGTTAATATGCATCACAATCTCACCGACAAAGGCAGAAATCCATACTCCCTCCAGAGCATATCTCACACTTTTTAGCTTATACCGCTGTATCATAGCATATTTTTCAAAATGCTCTAAAATCTCTTCTCCCTCTACAGATGTGTCATTGGCAAAGGCATTATATTTATTAATGAGACTCTGAAAAATAAAATGCACATCCGGCATAAAAACATATCGTCCATTACTTTTAAATGATGTAGGTGTCACAAAACGTATTAGGATATTTCTTGTATTTTTCTGGAAATAATATCGTTCAATTAATTCGTCATAACTCGTTCCTGAAAGGTTCCATTTTGTAACTTTTAATTTCAAATCTTTATGTTTCATATAGAAATGCTTCTTTGTAACAAGGACATCAATAATCTGTCTTTTAGCCTCTGCATTCAGCGTACATATCGTCCATTTAAAGCGATTGTCCCGCATCTCAGAAACACTTTGATGAAAAGGCTTCTGCCCATTTCTGTGTAATATCCCCCCATATGCCGGGTCAAGCTGTTCCATGAGAATCCCATGCATTAACGATGATATATTATAAGTAAGCTTTTCTTTTTGTTCGTATTCTATCCATAATTCTAATTTTGCAAGCATGTTATCTCCGTTTTATTAACTCTATTATTAACTGATTCATCGCATCATAAGAATCCCAGTAGCTTTCCTTTATTCCCACATTTAAAAGCTGTACATATTCTTTTAACATACTAAAAATCTTCTCTGGTGTATAGCCATTACTGTATTGTTTAATCCATTCTTTTGTTACTGATACAATTTTGTGCGCAGCCATATTCCTGACGTTTTCTTCAAATTCTCTTAATTTTTTACTTAAATTTATGAGTTCTTCATTGTCCGAATATTCTTCAATACAAGGCAATAAATTAGAAGAATAGACTGGTGTAGATTTAAAATTCAAACCAAAGTTATTACGAAATACCTGCAGAAGACGAGGATTCATTTCTAATTTATTTATATCCCATTTTTCTACGCCCTGCCTGTTGGTCTTTACATACTGCCTGTAATTAAGGCCGCCACTTTCTTTTAACGCAATCTGAAATAAATCAACCAATACTGGTGTGATTCCTCTGATAAAATCAACATATTCTTCTTTCTGTACTTTTATCTGAAGATTAAGAATATGCTCAAAAATATTACAGACTTTCTCATCAGAAACAGGTAATATCTTTTTCTTCTCTTTGCCAAGTTCATTATCTATTCCTATAAAGTTTAACTGCGTCCGATGATGTGCCGATCTCAAATACTTCTGTGCCATTATCGGAAGCGGTTCAACTAATGTCTTTGCCTCCGACAATGCCGCACTGTAATCATAAGCCTCGATGTATCTGATGATGCTCTGTCTTTTTATCTCATCTAGTAAATTGTTCTTCTGCGATTCCTGACAGCGGTTTTTAAATAATTCTTCGCTATTATCATCATCACATTCCCAATATAACTCTACATCATAATCATTATGGCTTTCCAAATGCGGATTAATCTTCCTTACCGGTGTACTGACCTGAATTGTCTTCATCCTGCCTTCTGATAAAACCCCAAGAATCTGCAAAGAACTTTTCATGGCCGGAGTCCCTGATGATACATTAAGATACAACTCACATCCTTTATGTTTCATTAAGATATCTTGCAAAATCTCCTGATACTCATCAATAAACGAATCAAAAATCTGAACTTCTTCCAAGTCTTCCCGCTCTATAACCACTACCTTAAAAGAATGTTCTAACTTCTCCCCCAGCTTCTTTATACAATATCTATATCTGTCATTCTGCCTCTGAAATTCCAGCATCTCCTTCGACATATGTAAATACACAATATCCGGTTTATACACACGACATATATGCAACATAGCCCCATCCCTGCAATTCGAAATAGGGTCTGTTCCCCCTATCGGTGAAAATAATACTCTAGTCATTTCATTCTCCTTCAAACCAACAAAACACTTTTTTATGATATTTTCGACAATTT
>OGRP01000804.1_pt1 | contig 26554 bp, 27 predicted proteins | sample 1553531 | NCBI WGS metagenome assembly OGRP01 (sample SAMEA2580045, study PRJEB22360) | human gut metagenome | biome: human gut; feature: human-associated habitat; material: faeces | place: Denmark | collected 2008/2010 | reverse complement strand
TTTCTTTGTCATAGACAGAGTCCGCCGCCACCTGGTTTTCTTTCTCTTTCCAATAGAATGCAGGCCATGCAAGAGTATTCTGGGACTCCAGCAGTTTTTCCACCGCGTGGTCGTCCACATACGTGAGGCCGATCTCCGTGCCGCTTAATGTCTCTGTTTTTCCACCGCGCTCGGTAATGCTGAGTGTATAATCCACAATGTGCTTCTGAATTTCCTCTTTGACCTGCTCTGCGGTCAGCCCTGCGCAGTTCAGTCCGTTGATCGCGGTTTTCGGGAAAAAGTGGGATGCATAGTAATGCCCCACGCCCGCGTAACCGCCTGCGGCCGCAAGGAGTATGAGTCCTGCGGCAATTCCTATTACTTTCTTTTTCATGTTTTTCCTTTCTGTCCCATAGAAAATTTCTTTTTAACTTTCTGATAGAAAAAAGCCGGAACTCCCACACCAGAGTTCACAAAAACTGTGTCCCCCGGGAGAATCCGGCTTTTGTATTTTTACTTATCTGTTATTTGCTTTCCAGAATCTTATCCACGCTGACCAGTTTGACACTCAGCACGAATACCTGACCTGCGATTTCCAGCTCTTCCGGTGTCGGGAAGGACGGTGCGATACGGATGTTGGAATCCTGCGGATCGTTGTGATATGGATACGTTGCGCCCGCGCCTGTCATGGTAAGACCGGCCTCTTTTGCTTTTGCAACGATCTTCTTTGCGCATCCCTCCATCGCATCGAAGGAGATGAAGTATCCGCCGTTCGGTTTTGTCCAGGAAGCGATGCCAAGGCCGCTCAGCTCCTGATCCATTACCTGCAGAATTGCCTCGAATTTCGGTCTTAAGATCTCAGCATGCTTTTTCATCTGATTCATCACGCCGTCCAGGTTCTGGAAGAATTTTACATGGCGCAGCTGATTCAGTTTATCATGACCGATGATCTGGAAGTTCATGTACTCCTGTGCCTCTTTGAGGTTTGCCTCAGAAGAAATGAGAGCTGCAATTCCGGCTCCCGGATAGCTTACTTTCGAGGTGGATACGAACTCATAGACCATATCCGGATTTCCGGCTTTCTCGCACTCCTCGATGATGTTCAGCAGGTGATCCTGTCTGTCATCATACAGGTGATGGATGATATATGCATTATCCCAGAAAATACGGAAGTCTTTGGCTGCCGGTTTCAGGTTTGCAAATCTTCTGACGGTCTCATCGGAGTAGGTGTAGCCCTGCGGGTTGGAGTATTTCGGTACACACCAGATTCCCTTGATGGCGTCATCTTCTGCAACGAGTTTTTCTACCATGTCCATGTCCGGTCCTTCCGGCGTCATCGGAACATTGATCATCTCAACACCGAAGTACTCGGTTACACCGAAGTGACGGTCATAGCCCGGTACCGGACAGAGGAATTTTACTTTGTCCAGCTTGTTCCACGGAGTGCAGCCTGCAACGCCCTTCAGGAACGAACGTGCTACGGTATCAAACATAATGGTAAGGCTGGCGTTTCCGTAAACGATGACATTTTCCGCCGGAACCTCACAGATATCTCCGATCAGTTTTCTTGCTTCCGGAATACCGGTCAGCACGCCGTAGTTCCGGCAATCGGTTCCATCTTCTGCGAAGGTGTCTTCATTTTTCGAGAGAACGGTAAGCATTCCTTCCGTGAGATCTAACTGGGCTGCTGCAGGTTTTCCTCTGGAAATATTCAGATTGAGGCCTTTTGCTTTTACCTCTGCAAATTCCTGCTCCAGTCTGGCTTTCTCGGCGACTAATTCTTCTTTGGTCCATTCGATATACGGTTTCATGAAATGTCCTCCCTTGTACTTTCCTTACCCGTTTTTCAGGTTTCTTGCTCAACTAAAGACCATTTTACCAGATCATGAGTTTCTGTCAAGGAGAACTTGCATGTTTTATGCACTTTTCGGCATTTTATCCCACTTTTTGCAGTTTTATACTTCATTTCCTGCAATTCAGCCAAATGTTTTTCGTATGACGGACATACGTCCGCTGCCAAAAGATGTTTTAAACGTTGTCAGACTGCCATCTTCCCGATGCACCGCACGGCAGAACAAGGCCGGTCGACTTGACCGGAAGGCCGATTTCCTGTGCTTCTACGTGGCCTTTGTACTGTTTTAATTCCAGGGAAATCATGTACGTCAGGACAGCCGGTGCAAGTCCTGTCGTGTAAGAATTCACAAGGAAGAACAGCGGGTCATCGCTTAAGAGCTGCGTGCAGAGCTTGATGAACGGATGAATCGACTCCTCGATTTTCCAGATCTCGCCCTTTGGTCCTCTTCCGTAGGACGGCGGGTCCATGATGATCGCGTCGTAGTGGTTGCCTCTGCGGATCTCGCGCTCGACAAATTTGGTGCAGTCATCCACAAGCCAGCGGATCGGCTTGTCCGAAAGGCCGGACACGGCAGCGTTCTCTTTTGCCCAGTTGACCATGCCTTTGGATGCATCGACATGTGTGACGCTTGCGCCTGCTGCGGCCGCTGCGAGCGTTGCGCCTCCCGTGTAGGCGAACAGGTTCAGCACTTTAACCGGGCGGTTGGCACGGCGGATCAGATCGCCGAACCAGTCCCAGTTCGTTGCCTGCTCCGGGAAAAGGCCGGTGTGTTTGAAGCTGAACGGTTTCAGGCGGAAGGTCAGGTCTTTATAGTTGATCTCCCACTGCTCCGGCAGCTGGAAAAACTCCCATTCTCCGCCGCCCTTGCTGCTTCTGTGATAATGGCCGTTTTTCTTTTTCCAGCCCGGATTTTCTTTTTTTGTGTTCCAGATGACCTGCGGGTCTGGTCTTACCAGAAGGTAATTTCCCCACCGCTCCAGTTTTTCTCCGCCGGACGTATCCAGCACTTCATAATCTTTCCATCCATCTGCTATCCACATTTTATTGGTTTCCTTTCTCTTTTATCTCAAAATTTATCGTGTTCTGAATTGTACGTTCCTATGATACCATAAAAGTATTGTTTTTCCAAAACATTTCTTATATCATAGTTCTGGGCATCCGTGCATTTGATCCGGAAATCTGCCCGTGGAAAGGATTTTTCTCATGGAAACCGTACTCTTATATCAGATCAAAGGAACGAAAACAGCTGCGCTTTTAAAGCCGGTTCTCTTAAAGCTCGGTATCCGCGTGCGCATTGTGGAACCGGAACAGTATCTCCAGTCGATCGGATTTCTTGCCGGAAATAAAGCATTTGCAGAATCCCCCGAAGCCTATGACGGCGCCGGATTTGATGAACCAATGATGGTCATGGCCGGCTTTTCCGAGCGGAAACTCGATCTTTTTCTCACCGAAATGCGCCGGAAAAAAGTGCCGCCGATCGCCCTCAAAGCCATCGTCACAACGCAGAACCAGGCGTGGAATTCGCTGCAGCTCTACAGAGAATTAAAAGAAGAACACGAAAAAATGAAATCGTACCGGAAATAACTGGTCTGGTCAAAAAATCCGGAATTGGAACTTTTTCTTCATGCCACTACTCCCTATAATAGGGTGCAATCAAGGAACGAAAGTTCCAGATACCAAAGGAGTGAGTTGTTATGAAAAATGAAAAAGTCTGGAAAATCGCAATGACAGGTGTCTTTGCAGCCCTTTCCTACGTTGTCTTCACCTTCCTGCAGTTCAAAATCTGGCTGCCAGGCGGAGATGCCACCTCGATCCATTTCGGAAACGCTGTCTGTGTGCTCGGTGCACTGATTCTCGGCGGTGTTTACGGCGGAATCGGCGGTGCGATCGGCATGACCATCGGAGATCTTCTCGATCCGGTCTATGTGGTATACGCACCAAAGACCTTCATCTTAAAATTCTGCATCGGCCTCATCGCAGGACTGATCGCACACAAAATCGGTAAAATCAACGAGCAGACCGATCAGAAACAGATCTTCAAATGGGCACTGCTTGCAGCCATCGGCGGACTTCTGTTCAATGTGATCTTCGATCCGCTCATCGGTTACTTCTACAAACTGGTTCTTCTTGGAAAACCGGCAGCAGAGGTTACCTTAAGCTGGAACGTAGCGGCAACTTCCATCAACGCCGTACTTTCCACCATCGCTTCCGTTGTCATCTACATGGCACTGCGTCCGGCTCTTCAGAAATCCGGACTGTTTAGCCAGGTAAAGGCAGCAGCGAAATAAAAAACAAATTTCATTTACGCGATATCCAAAAAAGTCACCATGTTCTATTTCGAACCGGTGACTTTTTTCATGCATTTCTTTTTATTTTTCAGCGGTGGCTGCTGCCTCTTTTTCTGCCTCATCTTTTGTTTTTTCTCCGGCGAACCACGCTTTTTCAATCATTTCCAGTTCCCGGATATCAATACAGTTGGGAATGCTTCCTTCTCTTACCGCCTTCTGGCACTCTTTGAGATCCATCCAGCGGACTGCTTCTACTTCCGACTCCTGTAGATGCAGTTTTTCCGCCTCGACCGGCTTCGTGTAAAGATACACGGCGCTGACCTCATGATCGTGGAACGGTTTTCCGTAAAAAACACCGTGTGATACTTTTTCCAGCAGGCCAAGATCCCTCAGCTCCTCTGCCTCTGCGTGGATGCCGAGCTCCTCGCCGATTTCCCGCAGAGCCCCTTCCAAATACGTATCGCCCGCCGAGAGATGGCCGGCGCTTGAAATATCGTAGCAGCCCGGATTCGAATCTTTCCAGGCACTCCTTTTCTGCAGCAGTACCTCACAGCCGCTCTTCTCATTCGCCCGTGCAATCCAGATATGTGCCGTTCCGTGACACCGTCCCTCACTGTGCGCCACGCCGCGCTCTACGATGGTTCCGGTCGGCGTGCCGTCGCCTGAGCGCTCCTCAAAAAGTTCCATCTGTTTTCCGTTCAGCACCGCTTCTGCGAGCGTGTCGCCCACATACCGCAGCTTCAGGGAGAAAAACGGCTCGTCTTCATTCAGAAGGCGGAAAAAGATTTTGTCTCCCTCCCACAGATTCAGGTGCAGGACGTCCTCTTTTTTCACCCAGGCGAGTTCGCCCTCATCACATGCAGTCGGTTCTCCCGTGAATCCGTCTGCCGTGTAGAGACACATATACTCCATGTACTCCACCGCTTTGCTGTTTTCTGCCTCTGTCACAAAGGTAACAAGACCGCGGAAACGCCAGCTCGTCAGCGTGTAGCCGGTTTCCTCTTTTACTTCACGCAGCAGGCATTCCTCCGGGCTTTCGCCAAGTTCCGCATGGCCGCCGACGCCGATCCACTTGTCCTTGTTGACATCGTTCTTTTTCACCGTGCGGTGCATCATCAGATAGCTGTCATCCTTTTCGATGTAGCACAGCGTTGTCATGCAGCCTCTGTCTCTTTCTTCTGTTTTTTCCTCCATCTTTGACTCCCTCCGTCGTGTGCCGGACTTCTTTCCGCTTCTTTTGTTTTTCAGGAAAAATGTATTTCTGCACACACCTTTTTCTCGTTTTCTATTCTACCATACTTTTTCAGAATTCCAGCAACAAATTTCTATCTTTTTGCAGATCTTTCACGAAAAATGTAACGACCATTCCGCATCTTCTTGACTCTCACACAGTACTGTGTTAAAGTGTCTGTAATTGATGTTTTGTCACCCGTAAACAACGTTTCTTATCATTTCTTACATTTGAGGTTTTCATGATGGAAAAACAGACGATAGTTGTGAAAGTCGGCACCAGCTCCCTGACACTCTCAGACGGAACCATGGATGCTGAAAAAATACGGAACATTACGACCCAGCTTGCCGCGCTGCAGACGGCAGGCCACCATGTGATTCTCGTTTCCTCCGGTGCGATCGCCGCAGGCTTTTCCCGTCTCGGCTTTAAAAAACGGCCGACGAAAATTGCCGATAAACAGGCTGCCGCTGCTGTCGGCCAGGGCCTTCTGATGGAGGAATACACGAAAAATCTGATGGCGTACCAGATTCCGTGCGCGCAGATTCTTTTGAACCGCAGTGACTTTGAGGACCGCCGCCGCTATAAAAACATCTTCGGCTCCCTCTCCGTCCTGCTCGGGCGCGGTGCGATTCCGATCATCAATGAGAACGATACGATCGCGATTGAGGAGCTGAAGGTCGGCGACAACGACACGCTCTCCGCCCAGGTGGCTGCGATGCTGCATGCATCGCTTCTGATTCTGCTGACCGATATTGACGGGCTCTACACTGCCAATCCAAAAAGTGACCCGAATGCGCGCCATATCGACGTGGTAAATGAGATCACGCCGGAGCTCACTGCTGCGGCAGGCGGCGCGGGATCGGGCAACGGAACGGGAGGCATGACAACGAAGCTCTCCGCCGCTTCGCTTGCCACAAGAGCCGGTGTGCCGGTTCTGATCTGCTCCTCGGCGGAGGAAAACAACATTGTGCGTGCGGTGAAAGGAACCGCAAAAGGAACGTACTTTACCGCCAGCGGCCACAACATGAAAACGCGTCTGCAGTGGATGGCGTTCTATGCGCCGAGTGCGGGCAATCTCTACGTCGATGAGGGTGCCGCAGAAGCACTTGCTGTTCAGGCAAAGAGCCTGCTTCCCAAAGGCATCGTGGCAGTCGAAGGCGATTTTAAGAAAGGCGATGTCGTCAGCGTCTTCCGGCGCGGCAGCCATGAATATCTCGGAAAGGGCATTGTCAACTATGACCGGCCGGATCTGCAGAAAATCATGAACGAAAGCACCAGCCACACGGAAGCAATCAACCGCGATAACTGGATCGGCGCGGAATAAATGGTGCCGAATAAAGCATTCTTTTGTTTACGAAAATTCCCCTCCGTGTTATAATATTTGTATTCGGCCGGCTGCAGGTTTTTCTTTCAGCGAGGAAAGGAAGCTGCATCCGGTTTTCCATGTGCTTTTGGTTTTACTTCGAGAGCACAGCAAACACAAAGGAGGGTTTTTACCAATGAAATACGATTTTACATCTCTGATGAACCGCAGCGGCCACGATTCGATCGCTGTCGATCAGATCCCGATTCCGGGTGCGGAAGTCAAAGAGGGCTTCTCCCGCATCCCGATGTGGGTGGCCGACATGAACTTCCCGGCTCTTCCGACCATTCAGGAAGCAATTCACGCGAGAGTCAACGAACCGCATTTTGGCTACTTTGATCTGCCGGATGCATATTTTGACAGCATCATCCGCTGGCAGAAAGAGCGCAACGGTGTGGAAGATCTGCCGCGTGAGGCGATCGGCTATGAGAACGGCGTGCTCGGCTGTGTTGCTTCGGCTGCTGCAGCTTTTACATCCCCGGGCGAATCCATTCTTCTGCATTCCCCGACATACATCGGTTTTACCGGTGTTCTTGAGAACTGCGGACGCAATATCGTTCTCTCCGATCTTGTTCAGGATGAGAACGGCGTATGGCGTATGGACTACGCCGATATGGACCGCAAGTTAAAAGAACACAACATTCATTTCGCGATTTTCTGCTCTCCGCACAACCCGACAGGCCGTGTCTGGGAACGCGAGGAAATTGAAAAGGCGATGGAAATTTACAAAGCAAATGAATGCGTTGTCATCTCCGATGAGATCTGGTCTGACCTGACACTGCCAGGCTTCAAACATATCCCGACGCAGTCCGTTTCGAAGGATGCACGCGAGCGCACCATCGCACTTTATGCACCGTCCAAGACCTTTAACCTGGCTGGCCTTGTAGGCTCCTACCACATCATCTACAACCGCATGCTGCGCGACCGTGTGGAGAAGGCTTCGTCCCTTTCTCACTACAATTCTCCGAACGTACTCTCTGTTCATGCGCTGATCGGCGCTTACCGGCCGGAGGGATACCAGTGGGTGGATGAACTGCGCGAAGTGCTGAAATCGAATGCGGATTATGCGTACAACTACATTCTCGAGCATTTCAAGGGCGTGAAGCTTTCCAAACCGGAAGGAACGTACATGCTGTACCTCGACTGCGAGGAGTGGTGCAAGGAGCATGATACCGATATGGATACACTGCTGAAAGCCGGTGTTGCTGTCGGCGTGATCTGGCAGGACGGACGGCCGTTCCACAGACCGTATGCGATCCGCCTGAATCTGGCACTGCCGCATATGCTTGTGAAAGAGGCATTTGACCGTATGGATAAGTATGTATTCAATGCGAAATAATTGTATTTTCTAATTTTATAAGCCAAACATAATGAAAGACCGAAACGGACATTTTCCTCTGCCGTTCCGGTCTTTCGCTGTTTTGTGCATCCTGTTTTTTCAGTTGTGCTCCAGCTCCCGCTGTGCCAGCATCTCTTCCACGTTGATGCCGTACTTCTTTAAATTGACGCGGCCGTTTTCCAGCACAATGCCGTCTGCCTCCAGCATATCTGCCTGTTTCCCGGCGCCGCCGAAGACAAATTCCGCGGCCAGTTCGCCTTTGGAGTTTACCACACGGTAGCATGGAATGTGCTCCGGATCTGTGTTTTTATGTAAGGCATTTCCCACGGCACGCGCCATCTTCGGCTCGCCTGCAAGCGCTGCTATCTGGCCGTATGTCGCCACTTTTCCGCGCGGAATCTGCTTTACCGCCTCATAGATTCTTTTGGTCGGGCTGTCCGTGATGATGTCGTAGCTCTCGGCGATCATGGTACGCACAGCGTCATCGGGTACGGTTCCGTCGAGGAGAATCGTGTTCCAATGTTCTTTGTTCTGATGATATCCCGGGATAACTGACGCGAATGCATCGCGCCAGTAGTCCCGCCATTCCGGGTTTGCTTTTACATTCAGCTGAATGATTCCGTCCTTTTCATAGACCCACAGAAATGCCTTTTTGCTTCCTTTCACGCGGATGAGCTGCCAGTTGTCATCGTGGAACGGCGCTTCCTGATATGTGTCCGGGAAGGAAAGGCCGTAGGATAGCGCTTCTTCTCTTGTCTTCATTGCAGACTTCCTTTCTTCCTGTCGCGGGTGTTTTGATGTTTTTTCCGCAAAACACCCGCTTTTTCTGTATTCGTCCTGCCGCTGCGATTCTGCTTTTTTCTGCGGCATTTTTCTTTATTATATCAGTCCGCCTGCTTCTGCGCAATTTTTCACCTGCTATTTTTTCATCTTCGGCTGGAAAATCCAGCTTGCAAGATACGCGAAAATCAACGCCGCTGATGTTCCGACAGCCCCCGCCTTTAATCCGCCCTGGAACAATCCTAAAAACCCGCTTTCTTTTACAGCATCTTTTACTCCCTGAAACAAAAGATGCCCGAACCCGAGCAGCGGCACCGACGCGCCTGCCCCGGCGTATTCTGCAAATGGATCGTAGAGTCCCAGAAAGCTCAACACCGCGCCCGTGCACACAAGCGTTACCATAATTCTTCCCGGCAGCATTTTCGTGCGGTCGAGCAGAATCTGGCACAGGGCACAAATGAGGCCGCCGACCCAGAAGGCATTGAAATATTCCATAAACGTTCCCATTTTACACATCCTCCTCCCGCTCGATTACAACCGCCTGTGCAATACCAGGCACGCTGCTGCCCTCCTGAAAGCTGACCTTCGACATCAGCGCACCAGTCGGTACAAACAGAATCCTCTTCCACTCTCCGTTTTCCAGCTTCGGCAGCAGATACTCCGCCAGCACCGATGCCGCACAGCCGCAGCCGCTTCCGCCCGCGCCGGTGTCCTGTTTTGCCGGATCGAAGATCAGCATGCCGCAGTCACTGTGCTGTTCCGAGATATCGTATCCTTTTTTCTTCAGCAGTTCCAGCAGAATTTCCCGCCCCACAACGCCGAGATCTCCCGTCACAATGCGGTCATAATCGACCGGTTCCCGGTTGAAATCGACGAGGTTCTGTGCAATCGTATCGCACGCAGCGGGGGCCATGCAGGCGCCCATGTTCTGGTTGTCTTTCAGCCCGTAATCAATGATTTTTCCCGTCGTAGCGCCCGTGATTTTCACTCTGCTCTTCGTTTTTCCAAGCACACACGCGCCGCTTCCCGTCACCGTCCAGCTCGCGGACGGCGGGCGCTGGTTTCCGTAGGCGAGCGGAAAACGGAACTCCTTCTCCGCCGTTCCAAAGTGGCTCCCAGCCACCGCCCGCCCCCCGGCACCCCATCCTTTCGGACCCGGTCACCGTATCCTCCCGCGACTGCCATCGCGCCAAGCGAAAGCGCCTCTCCCATCGTCGAGCAGGCACCGAACAGGCCGTAGAGCGGGCAGTTCAGATCCACCAGGCCGAACGATGATGCGATTGACTGTGCCAGAAGATCGCCCGCAAAAATCATGCGGATCTGTTCCGGCCTCACATTGGCTTTCTGCATTGCCAGCTTCGCGGTGGCAAGCTGCAGTTCACTCTCGCCCTCCTCCCAGCTCTCCTGCCCGCACATCGGGTCCGAAAGCGTGTGCGAAAAGTATTCGCCCAGCGGTCCATCCTTTTCCTTTTCTCCTACAATCGCCGCGCTGCCCTCGATATAGACGGCTTTGGCAAACGAGATGCTCTGCTTTCCTGTCATCTGTCTCATCGGCAAATTCCTCCGTTTTCTTATTTTGCGTCTTACCATTTCTGACCTTCAGTATTTCCGTTTTTTCCATTCTTACGCATGATTTTCCTGTTTTAGGGAACTCTGTACGCTGTAGCACAAAAATCCTGTTTCAGAAACTTTTAGAGGAATCTTTTTCATGAGTGAAATGCTGTATCTTCAGACGGAGCGGAATATCAAAATCACCAGTCCCGTCGTGACGCTCGGCGATGTGGCGCAGCTTTCCTGTTCAGACGGCGCTGTCCTCGCCCGCAATCAGGTCCGCCGCGTGGCGCATCTTCCCGATGACGGATACGGGCGCTACGTCTGCTCCGCCTCCACCCTCGTCCGCCTCGTCACAGAGGCCGAGGAGCACGTCGATGTCACCCACATCGGCGAGCCGAATTTTATTTTAACGTACGAGGATCCACATCAGAAAAACACCTGGATCAGCTGGTGCAAAACGATTCTGGTCGGCATCCTTACGTTTATCGGAACTGCGTTTTCCATTATGACCTTCCACACCGACATCGGCGTCCGCGAGCTGTTTTTGGATGTTTACACCCGTTTTCTCCCGCAGATGACGCCCGGATTTTCGGTGCTGGAAATTTCATATTCCATCGGCATCGGCCTTGGCGTCGTGCTCTATTTCAACCATTTCGGACGGCGGAAATTCACGCAGGACCCGACGCCGCTCGAGGTGGAAATGCGGGTCTACGAGGATGATATCGATACGACCATTATCGAACAGAACGACCGCTCCGGTAAAGGAAAGGAGGCTTTTCATGCGAATCCTGCCAGAGATCCTGCTGGCCATGGCCGGTCTTAGCCTTGGCTTTTTCATCGCGAGCGGCCTTGTCGCGCTTGTGATCGGCCTTGGCATCGTGACACGGTACGCCGGCATCACAAAGACAGCAGGGAGCCTGCGTTTTTACGAATGCTGCTGTATGGCCGGGGCGCTGTTCGGCGATCTTTTCTCGCTTGGCACCTTCTCGTTTTCCCTGCCCTCCTGGACGGCCGGTGTGTTCTGGCTTTTTGCGGGCATTTATCTGGGAAGCTGGATCATCGCGCTCGGCGAAGTCGTCAACCTGTTTTCGATCCTCTGCCGCCGGATCGGACTGACGCGCGGACTGCCGTTTGTAATTCTCTGCATGGCGGCAGGGAAAATCGCAGGCTCTCTCTATTATTTTGCAAGTGGATTTCAATAAGAACTGGAGGTAAGATGTGATGCAGAGTTTAAAAAGTGAACGGGCAAAAAAAGAATACGAACAGTTTGTCAAAGAGGTGACGCCAAAGCAGAATCTCTTCTGCAATATGGCAAAAGCCTTTATCGTCGGCGGTCTGATCTGTGTCGTGGGGCAGATTCTGCTCCATATCGGCAAAACGCAGTTCTCGCTCAGCAAAGATGACGCCGGCTCCTGGTGCTCGCTGATTCTGATCCTTAGCAGTGTGATTTTAACCGGCCTCAACATCTATCAGAAAATCGTCACCTTTGCCGGCTGCGGTGCGCTCGTCCCGATCACCGGATTTGCCAACTCGGTTGCAGCTCCTGCGATTGAATATAAAAAAGAAGGACAGGTCTTCGGCATCGGTGCGAAAATTTTCACCATCGCCGGACCTGTCATTCTGTACGGTGTCTTTGCAAGCTGGCTGCTCGGCTTTCTCTATTGGCTGTGGACCGCTGCCGGGAACTGGTTTTAAATCAGTTCCGCAGCGCTTCCGCCTCTTCTTTTGTGCAGCCCTCACGGCTGTAACGGGCTTTTTCATAGCCGTCGTGCAGCCGTCTCATGCCGTCGCCGGAAAGCTCGTTTCTCTCTTCCAGCTCCGCCGGGGTTTCGGCTCCGGTCGGCTGGTATTTTCCGGCTTTTTTGATCGTTTTTTTATACTGCCGGCGGATACGCATATTCGGGGAGAGATAGCCCTCTTTCTTTTCCCGCCGCCACGGCAGATTTTCCCGTTCGTCGTTTCCCTGATGCAGGAAGAGAACTTCGTCCTTCTCATCCTCTGAGAAGGCTTTTCCCGCATTTTTTACGCTCTGGTAAATCGCCCGCAGAACCGCGATTCCGACGGCAACCATCACAAGATACATGACCGCCGTAAAAAGATCCTGGATCCACTGCGGCATCGGTTTGTACTCTTTGTCCCCCAGCATATCGGACAGATCGGCCTGCTCCATGCCCTGCGGCGTCTCGGCCTCCGGTGTTTCGATCGTAAGATCGCTTTCCAGCTCTTTCGGCTCATAACCTGCGATCGCCTCCGCAATCGGATCCTTTCCGTAGAGCGCCGATGGGAGCACGAACAGTACCAGAAGGAGTACTGCAATTTTCAGGATCAGTTTTCCCGTCCGCTGCATCGTCTCCACCGGGAGATTAGCGATTTTCTGATGGTCACGGATGAACCCGTGCATGCCGTCGAGGTACTGGCAGAAGAAGCACAGGAATACATCTGCAAAGAAAAACCAGAAGATCAGATGCCAGTAGAACGGCATTTTCATCAGTACACCGATCACATACTGTATCATAAACCAGAGAAAATGAAGGGGCTTTGGCTCATCGAGGAGCGTCGGGATCTCCCACGCTTCCATATCCGCCAGCGGCATTGAGCCGGCCGGCAGTTCCTGCGCTGCTTTCTTTAACTGGCCTTTGCGGATTCTGACATAGCCGCGGATCAGGAAAATCACAGCGGCCATAAGACCCGTCATCACGCCGGAAAGGCTCTCCAGAAATGCAGGAGAAATACCGTTCTCAAACTTGTTTTTTCCATCGTTTGCCGCCGCAGCCGCTTCAATTACCGCTGCCGCCTGCACACTGAACAGGGAACAGAAAAATTTCGCTGCCAGATACGTCACCGCGCAGACCGCAATTCCGCCAAGCAGAAACTGCCAGAGTGCTTTCGTTTTCCGGATCAGAATCCAGCTTGCGGCGGCCGGAATCAGCAGCAATAAGGATATGGTGCAGAAATACAGCGCCTCCTGTCCCGTCAGCTCCAGAAAACCAGCAGCAAAGCCATAGATGCCGGCGAATAAAAGCCAGACATGAAGCCAGGTCAGCGGGATCTGTACCGGTGTCTTTTTTATTTCCATGGTTTCACCTCCCAGCCGATTGCGGTGTACGCACGGTTCTGCTCCGACGGAACTTCTTCGCCCGGCAGATACGGAATCACCCACAGCACCTGGTTCTGCGCACCGGAGAGCAGATGAAGCGCCTCACGGACCTCATCGGTTCTGTTTTTGGATACGACAACGTAGGTGTGGCCGGTGAGTTCTTTTTCCGCCTCTTTGTGCAGAACCTCCGCGCTGCCTGTGAGATTGCCCCCAAGCTGCACGCACGCCAGTTTCCGGTTCAGCTCCGCTGTTTTTCCGGCGCCCGCTGCCAGATGGACACGCAGCTCCTCGCCGGTCTCCTCATCTTTCGCATTGCTCTTCACCCACAGATTCATCTTGTTTTTCACCATCCGCGCCGCAAGCGAAGACGTGATGCGGATGCTCTCCTCGACCTGCGCTTCCTCGCGCAGAATGTTGGCGTCCTCGATATCGAGAAGCACCGTAACTTCCACGCTCGTCGTCGCGTCAAACTGGTTGACCATCAGATCTCCCATCCGTGCCGACGATTTCCAGTTGATGCGGTTCATCGGATCTTCTTTCCGGTAATCGCGGATACCGGAAAATTCAAACGGGTCCTCGTACAGGCGATTCCGTGACAGAACCATGCCCGACACGGCACGGCAGATCATCTGAATCCGTGCAGTATCGACCTGGCGCGGGTAAACGTACATCTGTGTCTGCTGCGGGTAATCGCTGTAAAGACCCTCCCGGAAAAAGAGATCGTACGCTACGGCATGCGCACCGGTGATCTCGTAGAATCCTCGTTTTTTCGCCTGAAACGGCAGTGTTCTCGTGACCTGCTGATGAAACAGGAACGAAAAGACATCGCGTTTGTAGCTCTGGTCGGTGATGCTCGCGTTTGCTTTTGCCTCGCGGTCGAATTCCAGATTGCGGCTCATCGAAATGCCAAGCTCGAGTGCCGGAATCGGCAGCAGTTTGTCGTTTACGACGACCTCTTTTAACGTACTCTCCTCGCCCTCATAGATCGCGGAATCCTGGAAGCTGACCTGGATTTTCAGATTTTTCTGCCAGTTTTTCTGGTACAGCTTTTTCTGCAGAAACCAGGCGAGCGCCATTCCAAATAGTAATAAAAGAAGCATAGTCCGTTACCTTCCTGACCAGTTTTCGGTCGGCAGATCGATGCGGTTTAAAATTTCCTCGATCACCGATTCTGCGGCTCTTCCGTCGTCTGCGCCGATCTGCATGGTGAGACGGTGTGCGAGTACCGGAACAGCCACGGTCTTGAAGTCCTCTGGCACAACGTAGTTTCGTCCCTGCACCAGCGCGTGGCCCTGTACGGCACGTAAAAATGCGAGTGTTCCACGCGGGCTCACACCGCTTGCAATTTTGCTGTTGACTCTCGTCTCCTGTACGATGCGGACGAGATACTGTACCAGTTCCGGATGCAGGTAGACTTCTTTACACGCCTCCTGCAGGGCACGGATTTCTTCTTTTGGGCAGACGGACGACAGCTCAGCGAGCGGCTCCTCGGTCAGGAAACGGGCGATCATCTGTGTCTCTTCCGCCGGGCTTAATGCTTCCATCGAAAGTTTCATTAAAAAACGGTCCATCTGCGCCTCCGGCAGCGGGAAGGTTCCGAGTGTCTCGAGCGGGTTCTGCGTGGCGATGACGAGGAACGGCTCCTCGAGCGGCCGTGTCACACCGTCCACGGTGATCTGGCGCTCAGCCATGCACTCGAGAAGGCTGCTCTGCGTCTTCGGCGTTGCACGGTTGATCTCATCGGCAAGCAGAATGTTGCAGAAGGCAGGGCCTTTCGAGAAGACGAACTCTCCGCTTTTGGCATCAAAATAATTGAGACCGGTGACATCGGACGGCAGTAAGTCCGGTGTGAACTGGATGCGGCCGAACTCTGCCTCGACGGATTTCGCAAGGGATTTCGCCATGACCGTTTTTCCGGTCCCCGGGACATCCTCGAGCAGGATATGACCTTTGGCAACAAGGCAGGTCAGGACAAGCTCGATCGTGCGCTCGTTTCCGATCATGACCTTTGCGATATTTTCTTTTAATTGCTGCAATACATTATTTTCCATGTTTTGCTTCCTCCAATAGTAAGATTTAATAAAAAAATCCACCCCTCGCTGCTCTGTTTTGTGAGAACAGCACGATAAATTTATTTTACAGCACATATTTTCGGAAGACAAGCAGAAAAAGGACGATGCTGTACATACTTTTCACAGCATCGCCCTTTACGGTTTCTTCTATAAATTAGCTTGTCTCTTACAGTGCTTTCCGGTACAGCGCCTCGATGTCCTGCTGACGGGACGCTCTCGGGTTGACGGCGATGTTTCCGCTCTTCATCGCATCTACCGCCATCGGCACGATTTTGCTCTCGATCTCCTCTGCCGTCACTTCTTTTCCCTTTGCCGCCTGGCGGATCGCATCGGTCAGGCTGGCCGGGATTCCGATGGCTGCGGTCAGCTCGCGGATCGCGCCGACCAGCATCATTGGCTCAAATTCATCGGCGTATGCCGGGATTTCGCTGATGTAGTTGTAGATCTTCAAATATCTTCCATGGTCTGCCAGTGCATTGTACTCTGCGATGACCGGAAGCAGAACGGCATTTGCCACGCCGTGCGGCACATCGAAGAAGGCGCTCACAGGATGACTCATTGCATGGACATTTCCAAGTCTTGCGTAGGAAAATGCAATACCCGCGAACAGCGAACCGGTCAGCATCGCCTCTGCGGCTTCGAGATCGGTTCTGCGCGCCACGAAACGGCGGATATTTTTACCGATCAATTCCATCGCTTTTTCTGCCATGGCATCGGAGAACGGAGATGCGGCTGTGGAAATATAAGCCTCCTCCGCATGGATAAAGGCATCAATACCGCAGGCTGCTGCAACGGATGCCGGAGCGGAAGTTAAAAGTTCCGGATCAAGAATGGCATACTCCGGCAGAAGTTCATAGCTGAATACGGTCAGCTTGTAATCTCTGCTGTGGTCGGTGATCACGGAAAATGCGGTCACCTCGGAGCCGGTTCCCGCAGTCGTCGGAATGGCAATCAGCGGGACAATTTTTCCCGGCACTTTGTGTGCGCCTTCGTATTCCGTGATGCTTCCGCCGTATTTTGCCGTCACACCGACGGCCTTTGCAACGTCCATCGGAGAACCGCCGCCGAGTGCTACGAGAAAGTCTGCGCCGGAAGCAAGATAGCTTTCGGTTGCTTTTTCTACTGTCGTCACAGACGGATTCGCCTCAATATCTGTGAAAATATCGGCTGCGATGCCTGCCGCTTTCAGGCTGTCCGCTGCTTTGTCCACAACGCCCATTTTTTTCAGGGTAGGACCGGAAAGAATCATCGCATGGGTTCCGCCCATCTTCTTGGCACACTCCGGCAGTTTGGCAAGCGTTCCTGCTCCGACAATAATATTCTGTGGAATCGAAAATTCGAATGGATTCATCTTATTTTTCCCCTTTCTTTCAGAAAGCGTGCCGAAAATTTTTCTTTCCGACACGCTTTGTTTTATCCTATCTCAGCTTCAGCCAGCCATTTTTGCAAGGACACGGTCGATTGCTGCATCGATGACAACGTCGAGTTCCGCATCGTCTGCCTCCGGCATCAGGGACGCTGCGTCCTCGTCGGAGATCAGCTCGATCAGACTGCCGAATTTCTCTTTATATTTGAACTTGCAGACTGCAAAGAATACAACACCGAGGAGGCTCCAGCCGCCTACCATCAGCCACTCCTGCCATACCAGCGTTCCGCCGGAACCAGGAATGCAGTAAACAAGTACCATGCATCCGGACATCAGAACCGCCATGGTTCCAACAAATTTGTATGCCGGAACACGGTACGGACGCGGCATATCCGGCTCTTTCTTCCGCAGGATCAGGAAGGAAAGAGATACCATACAGTAGGCAAGACAGCATCCAAAGTTACCTGCATCACAGATCCACACCATCATGCCTCGTCCTGCAAACGGAGCCAGCATAGTCAGCGCGCCGATCAGGAACAGGGCGTTGATCGGAGTTTTGTGCTGCGGATGAAGCTTTGCGAACATCGGCGGAATCATGTAGGATTCAGCCATAGAGTACAGGGCACGGGAACCGCCGATCATAAAGGAGTTCCAGGATGTGATGATACCGCACATACCGCCGACGATGATGACTTTTGCCATAACCGCTGTACCGAACGCTTTCGCCATCGCATCTGCTGTGACAAGTCCGGTTCCTGCTTCCGAGCTCAGGATTTCGGACGGGTTCAGCACATAGCCGACAGCCAGGATAACACATGAATAGAAAACAACAGCGAGTACAACGGAGAGAATCATCATTTTACCGATCTTCTTTAACGGAACGTTGATTTCCTCTGCTGCCTGCGGGATAACGTCAAAGCCGATGAAGAAGAACGGGGTAACAACAGCAACTTTGATGATGTTCTGGAACATCGTTCCGGTGCTCTCGCCGACGAACATCTGTCCCTGCAGATTGCTGGAATCTCCGTTGATCACGGATGCCACAATCAGAAAGATACCAGCACCGCCGATGATACAGGTAAGGACCGTCTGCAGAACGGCTGCTGTTTTTGCGCCCAGCACATTGATCAGTGTGATGAGGAACGCTACAATAACGGCTACGGCTACCCAGGAAGCATAGATATCAAATCCTGCCACGCTGTACATATAGCCTTTCAGGAATCCCGGCCACAGATATGTGATGATGGTTGGGAAGGCGCACGCCTCGAAACACGTAACACTGACGTATCCTAAAATAATCGCCCAGGTACAGATGAACGAACCGTTCGGGCCCATCGCCTTGTAGCTGAAGACGTGCTCGCCGCCGCACTGCGGCATCGCTGCAGTCAGTTCTGCGTAAGTCAGTCCGATAAAGAAGATCATGACACCGCCGATCGCAAACGCAATTGAAGCTCCTACAACGCCGCCCTTCTGAATCCAGCTTCCTGAGGATACGACCCAGCCCCAGCCGATCATGGCTCCGAAAGCGATGACGAGAATATCCCATGCACCTAATACTTTGTCAAATTCTGATTTTTTCTGTTCCATGGCTTATTCCTCCCCGCTTCCGTATTTCTTCTGAATCAGTTCCTCGAGATACTCCGCTGTGCCCTCCACACCAAGGAATGCACTGTTGATCAGAATGTCTCGGTTGTGCCGGTCTCCGCGGTTGCTGCCGGTCAGCGCCAGATGACGCTTGTGATACCGTTTGTCCTTCTCGAGCAGCAGAATTTTTGCATCGCTCTCGGAAAGGCTGTGGCTCTTCATGATATTCTGAATGCGGATCTCATCCGGTGCATAGATAAAAGCCCGGAGGAGCTTGATATCTTTGCTGTCCTTTAAGATGTAATCCGCGGATCGTCCGATGATGACGCAGGCTTCTTTTTCTGCCAGTTTCCGGATGATCTGCTTCTGTACATGAATCGCACGCTCGGTCAGGTCCGCATATTTGGAGAAGGATCCACGGACATCGCCCTCGGCTCCTTTTCCGGCAATCGTACCGCCCTCTTCTACACGGTTCATGATGTCTTTCGGAATTCCGACTTCTTCAATAATCTGATCCACCAGCTCGCGGTCATAGAACTTAATTCCGAGATCCTCCGCAATTTTCCTGCCGATGGCATTTCCTTTGGCTCCGTACTCGCAGCCGATTGTGATAACCAGATGTCCCATACCGTTTTCCTCTCACATTTAATTTCTCTGTTTTACCTGTTGTTTCCGCTTCACAGAATGAAAAGAAAAACAGGACAGGGGCGAAGCATGGTTCTTTGCTTTTTGACGTCCTTGTCCTGTTCTTTTCACGCTATGAGATTTTCTTTGTTTCTATAAGAATTCTTTATTTTTCCAGAGCTTTTACGGTTTCTTCGATGATAGCAACTGCCTTGTCGCAGTCCTCCTCGGTTACAATAAGCGGAGGGATCAGACGAATGATGTGCGCTCCGATGGCTGTGATCAGCAGATGGCGGTCAAGGCAGCCATGTTTGACTTCTACGCCGCTGATGGTATCATCAAATTCTACGCCGACCAGCAGTCCCTGATGTCTGACTTCTTTGACATGCGGCAGTTTTGCTAATTTTTCTGCGAAGTAATCACCGACTTTCTTTGCATTTCCGGCAAGGTCGCGGTCAATCAGTTCGTTGACTTCTGCCAGTGCTGCTGCACAGCTGACCGGATGGCCGCCGAAGGTGGTTCCGTGAGATCCCGGGGTAAAGGCTTTTGCTACTTCAGCTGTTGCGCAGATTGCGCCGATCGGCATTCCGCCGCCAAGACCTTTTGCCATGGATACGATATCCGGTTTGATGCCGTAGTTCATGTAAGACATTACCGCACCGGTTCTGCACCAGCCGGTCTGTACTTCATCAATCAGAAGCAGCATGTCGTTCTCATCACAGAACTTCCGGAGTCCCTGCATGAACTCTTTCGTTGCCGGATGGACACCGCCTTCGCCCTGTACCGGCTCAACCATAATAGCGATGGTGTTTTCGGTACATGCATCTTTGAAGGCCTGCAGATCATTGTACGGTGCATAGGAGAAACCGTAGGTCATCGGTCCGAATCCAACCTGGCATCCGTTGCCCGGCTGACCGGTTGCGGACATGGCACCGAAGGTTCTTCCATGGAAGCCCATCTTTGCGGTTACGATGTGGTAACGGTTCGGGCCGTATTTCTCGATGCCGTACTTTCTTGCCATTTTGATCATGGCCTCGTTCGCCTCGGTACCGGAGTTCTGATAGAAGATCTTGTCCATGCCGATGGTCTCGCAGACTTTCTCAGCAAGCAGTGCCTGCGGGATGGTGTATGGATAGTTGAAGGTATGCATGATATCGTCGAGCTGCTCTTTTGCTGCTGCAACAACTTTCGGGTTTCTGTTTCCGGCGTTGTTTACGGCGATTCCTGCGTAAAAGTCAAGATACGGCGTTCCGTTTTCGTCGTACATGTACATGCCCTCTGCGGTTTCTGCGAGGAAATCGAAACGCTCGTAGGTCTCGATCATGTACTTGTTTACTTTGTCCTTGATGTCCTGAACCGTTAATCCTGTGTCTTTTAATCTCATAGTGTTATCCTCCCATAACGTTGAAAAGATTTTGTAACAACTCAGAGCCATGCGAAATTGCAGGGAAAAGTGCGAATCATGCTTGCATGAATGAGTACTTTTTCATGCAATTTCATATGGCGACCAGCAACATCGAGATGCAGCGCAGCGGAATCGAGATGTGGCTCTGAGTTGTTACTAAATAAAAAACAAAAAAGCAAAGATCACTTATTGGGTAAGCGTCTTTGCTTTGTTTTTCGTTTATTATTTTGTACAACCATACAATAGCACCACTCCCTATATTTGTCAATTACTTTTTTTAAAAAGTTTTTTATTTTTGTTTTTTCTTTAACACCCGCTTTTTCTATTCTTTTTTGATGTTTTTTCGTCTTCCGCCGTATTTTTTTCATATCCGTTGTTTTTTATTCTGATGTTCCAGCGGATTTCTGTCCATTATATTGAACAGTTCATTCAAAAAAAGAAAGCCTGTTATTCTGCGGCTTTTAGTGATAGTCGAGAAAGAAACACATGCAGCTCGTCTTCTCCGTCCCTCTGTTGCGGTAGATGTGGGTCTGGTCTGTCTCGAAACGGAATGCCTGCTTCAGGTGGATCTCATGCTCTTTTCCATTGCACTCCACGGTCATCACGCCGTCTGTCACCACCAGGTACTCTCTTGTTTTCTCTCCGTGACCGCCGCTCACATACGTTCCGCCCGGTTCGATGTCGATACGGTAGATTTCCACAAGCCGCGTGTCCTCATACGGAAAGCACGTCCACACAGTGTACTGCCCCTCCAGCTCTTTCGTCGGAACCAGATCCTCCGGTGTCACAAGATAACTATCCACCAGCGGCGTTGCAATCAGCTCCTGAAATTCAATCCGCAGGCCGCTCGTAATCTTCCCGAGCACGCCAAGCGACGGGTTCGCCGTTCCCTTTTCGATCTGCGAGAGCATACTCTTGCTGACCCCGGTCTGCTCTGAGGCCTGGTCGAGACTCATCCCTTTCGACTGCCGGATCCGTTTCAGATTGACCGCCACATTTTCTGTCAGATAATCCATGTTCTTCCACCTGCCTTTCTTCGTATTTCGCTCATTGTAGCACACCTTCCTCCGATATTCCAGTGAATATTTTCAAACTTTCTGCCGCCTTTCCCCGCTTCGCCTTTCTTTTCTTCCTTTATCCGCCCGGGTTTCAGGCGCTTTTCTCTGCCTTTCCCAGGAAAAGCGCCCTTCCGCCGGATTTGTATTTTTGTCAGACCTTTTCCATCCGCATCTGCCGCAGAATCTTCTTTTCCATCCGCGACACCTGCACCTGCGAAATCCCCAGTTTTCCGGCGATCTGCGCCTGCGTAATGTCCTGAAAATAGCGCATGTAGATGAGCTGCCGCTCCTTCGCGGGCAGTCGTCCCAACAGCTCTTCCAAGAAAATCCTGTTCAGCAGCTTTTCCTGCCCGTTCTCTTTTTCCGGAATGCGGTCCATCAGAGAAATATCGTGGTTTTCCCCCTGATAGATGGTCTTCTGCAGCGATTCCACCTCCGCGCCGGACTCCATCGCCTCCACGATTTCCTCCACGGTAACATCAAGCTCCCCCGCTATCTCCGCCAGCGTCGGATCGCGCCCGTTCTCCCGCCCCAGCCGCTCCCGCACCGCATACGCTTTCCACGCCAGTTCCCGGATCGGGCGGCTCACCTTCACCATCCCCTCCGACCGCAGAAACCGCCGGATCTCCCCCGCAATCATCGGAACCGCATACGTCGAAAAACAGACTTCAAACGAAGGATCAAATTTATCAATCGCCTTCAACAGCCCAATGCTCCCGATCTGGCACAGATCCTCCATCTCCACCCCGCGGTTTGCAAACCGCCTCACCATGCTCCAGACCAGTCCCATATTTTCCTCTGCCAGTGTATCCCTTGCCGCTTTATCCCCTTCGTGTGCCTTTTCGATCAGGGCAAGCGTATGTTCCATGCATTCTGACTCCTATGACTTCCGATCCGGCCCTTACATTTCCGGATGCACACCGATTTTCCGTTTCATCACCACTTCCGTCCCCCATCCCGGATACGACCTTACTTCCAGCTCATCCATAAACGCCTCCATAAACGAAAACCCCATCCCCGACCGCTCCAGCTCCGGACAGGTCGTAAACATCGGCTCCATCGCCTTCTCCACATTTTCAATCCCGACGCCGGTATCTTTTACCGTCACCTGAAACACCTTCTCCTCCAGATCCAGCACACACTTCATCTGAATTTTCCCTTTTTCCTGCCGGTATCCGTGAATCATCGCATTCGTAACCGCCTCCGAAATCGCCGTCTTGACATCCGCCACTTCCTCCACCGTCGGATTCAGCTGCGCCAGAAACGCCGCCGCAGACACCCGCGCAAAACTCTCATTGCAGGGACGGCTCTCAAATTCCAGCGTCATCGTATTCCACCGCATCTTCTCTTCTGTTTTCATCCTTTCTCGCATCATCCCATTCCCCTTTCTGCCCACTCCCCGTCCAAAACCTACTTCCACGTCTTCTCCTCTTCCACCTCAATCACCCGCGTCACCCCCGACATCACCAGAATCCTCCGCATCCGCTCTCCCACATGCACCGCTCTCACCTTCCCGCCAATCAGCTCCATCTCCCGAAACCTCCCCATCACCAGTCCAATCCCCGAACTGTCCATAAACACCGTCTTCCGAAAATCAAACACCACCTCCCTCACATTCCTCTCCACCAAAATCTCCCCCGCCTCCTCCCGAAGCCGGTCAGCCACAAAATGATCCACCTCTTCCGGAAGCCGAATCGTCATCACCGCATCCTTCACCCAAACACGATTATCCATTTCCTATCCTCCCTCTTTCCTGTCATAAAATAAAAAACACAAAAGATTTTTCGCCGTAAAGCGAATTTCATCTTTTGTGTTTTATCTTCTCACTTTTATACTTTTTTGCCCTTCGTCCCACGCACCCTCCGCGTAGTCAGTGGTATCAGCCCGACGAAACAGCGCCGCATCTCCTGCGGCATTCTGCCCCGTGGACGTCCGTCCTCACTATTCCTCCGTCTTCACAGTCCCCCCCAGCGCCTCAATCTGCTGCTCGGCCTTAGTAGCCTTCTGGGTTCCCGGGAACTTATCGATGATCTCCTGGAACACCAAAATCGCATTATCGGTATCCCCACTCAGCCGATACGCATGCGCCAGATAGTTAAGCACCGTATAGTCACTGTCGTTGATATTCTTAGCCTTCGAAAGCTTATCAATCGCCTCAGTGTAATTCGCATCGTCAAATGCATTCACACCCGACTGCGAAAGCTCCTGGAACATAGACGACTGCATGCTCTTGTAAATAGTGTCATACACAGCCTTTGCGTCCACAGAAAGCACCTCCGGGTTGACCTCGGTCAGTGCGTTTGTTGCGTTGCTCGTGTTGCCCTGCTGCTGCGCTTCCACAGCCTTTAAAAGGTTCTCGTAGGAAGCCGCCGTATCCTGTGCCGTCTGGATCTGCTGCTGCGCAGAAGCCGTCGTTTCGTTCAGAGAATCCACCTGGCTCTGGAGCTGGTTCAGCTGGGCCTCCTGGCTCGCCATCTTGCCGCTGTATTCCACAACCTTCTCGTCCGCCTGCCGGTTAATTCGCTGCGTATTCGCAGGCCCGATCAGGAACCACACAACCAGTGCGCCAAGCACCAGCCCAATACCGATATTCAGCATCGTTGCCGCTGTAGACGTCTCGCGGAACGTCGGCGGAATAATCACCGTATCCCCGCTTACCACACGCTCACGCTCGTCCTCGCGCTGCTCCTCCGTGCGCTCCCTGCGGCCGAACCGCCGCGGCTCCAGCGACGTCTGCGTACCCGTCTGGAAATCAACCTCCTTCAGGAAACGAAGCGTCGTCGAGTTCGTCTTGTCAATTTTCGCCGCCTTTTTCAGAATCTTCCGCGCTTTCTCATACTCACCCTTGTGAATATAAATCAGCGCCAGCAGATGATATCCCTTGATCAGCTTCGGATTCTGGTTCAGGATCTTGCGCAGCTGGATTGCAGCCACATCCTCATTGTTCTCGCGGCAGCATTTCAGCGCACTGTTGTATTTCTTGATCGTCTGATTGATCATATCCAGCTTCGCCTGCTCCGCCTGCAGCGTCGCAATATACTCCGTCGCCACATTATTCTCCGGCATAATATTCTTGCTGATGATCCACTCACTTAACGCCGCAACCGCTTCACCCGTCTCAAAATAGACAAGGCCTAACAAGTTCCGCGCATGGATATTGTATTTGTTAAACTTCAGGCTCCGCCGCAGCATATCGATCGCTCCGGAAAGATCCCGGATCTCTGCCTTGTCGAGGCCCAGATTGTAATACATATTCGAAAGAGAAAAACATTTTCTCTGTACCCTCAGGTTAAAACCACAGTTGGGACAGATCTCCATTCCGACGTCCACAACCGATTTACAATTCATACAGTTCATTCCGGCACCTTACTCTTCCTTTTCCGCTTCTGTCTCGTTTTCCTGTTCTGGCCTGTCGTTTTTCATCATTTCTTTCAAAATGTCGATCACATCCGTCAGATCACGGCTGTAAATCGCATCCTCCACCTCGTCCACATCGAGACACGGTTTAAACTTCTTCAGTTCTTCTTCGTAATTTAACATAAACAAAAAATTCCTTCCTGTATTCGCTAACCATTCCGCTTTGCAAGATATGCTTTCAGTTCGCCCGCCAGATACAGAGAACCCACGCAGAACAGCATGCCGCTGCCCTTTTTGCCCAGTGCCTTCTCATATGCTGCCCCGATCTCCGGTTCCGCGCAGACATCCGTGCATCCTGCTTTTCTGAAGTCCTCTGCAAGCACTTCCGCCGGTACGACGCGGCTTCCGTCGATCTGCGTTGCAACAACATGAGACGGATGGATGCCCTCGCAGATTTCACCGATCATCTCATGATAGTGCTTGTCTGCAACTGCCGTGAACAGAATCGTGATCTCGTTTTCTTTCGCAAAATAGCCTGCCGTGCTGACAAACTGTGCAATGCCGTCCTCGTTGTGCGCGCCGTCGATGATGACGCCCGGCGCAGCCATTTCCATACGGCACGGCCATTTGATCTTCGAAAGGCCTTCCGCAAGCACGTTCTTAGGAATGTCGTGCACGTCCTGCAGAATATGCATCGTGTAGAATGCAAGGCTTGCATTCATCATCTGGTATTTTGCCACGTACGGAATCGCAAGCTCTGCTTTTTCGCCGCCCGGGTATGCAAAGGTAAAGGTGATTCCCTCGCGGCTCTGTGTTTTCATCTCATAGAACGACGGCTCCATCGGCCATGCCGGGCTTCCCATCTCTTTCGCCCTTGCGGCCATGACAGAAGCCGGACCTGGCTGGCTGGCGTCGTAGATCACCGGGACACCGGCTTTGATGATGCCGGCTTTCTCTCCCGCAATCGCCTCGAGGGTGTCGCCGAGATACTCGGTGTGGTCGCGGCTGATGGACGTGATGATGCATGCCAGCGGCTTTTCGACCACATTTGTCGCATCCAGCCGTCCGCCAAGGCCGGTCTCCATGACCAGGTATTCCACGCCGGCTTCTTTGAAAATCAGCATTCCCATCAGGAACAGCGTCTCAAAATAGCTCGGATGGCCTTCGCCCTCCGCCTCGTATTCTTTGGCTGCTTTTTCCACTTTGAGAAATGCGTTAAGAAACTGCTCATCCGACACATCTTCCCCGTTGATCTGGAACCGCTCGTTGATGCGTACAAGGTGCGGGGAGGTAAAAAGTCCTGTCTTTTTGCCGCCTGCAAGCAGCATCGCATTCAAGTACGCGCAGACGCTTCCCTTTCCGTTCGTGCCCGCCACATGGATAATTTTGATCCCTTCCTGCGGATTCCCAAGGCGCGAAAGAAGCTCCCTCGTATGTTCCGGCGGATGCTTCACCGTAAATTTCGGTATTGTTTCGATATAATCAACTGCTTCTGTATAATTCACCTTATTTCACCATTCTTCAGTATTTTAGGGCTGCTTTCAGACCCTAGTACATCGTTTCGTAAATAACTATACCAATCACGCAGGATGCAGATTCGAG
>OGRP01000777.1_pt1 | contig 27417 bp, 19 predicted proteins | sample 1553531 | NCBI WGS metagenome assembly OGRP01 (sample SAMEA2580045, study PRJEB22360) | human gut metagenome | biome: human gut; feature: human-associated habitat; material: faeces | place: Denmark | collected 2008/2010 | reverse complement strand
AAATCTATTGAAAACCCTATAGGGGGGGGGGGGTAAAATAAAAGAAGGAAAAACCACGAAACAGGAGGTAAAAATTATGCGGTTACGGAAAAATATGAAGCGGACGGCAGCTGTCGTCCTGGCCCTGAGCATGGCAGTGTCGGCAGTTGCTGCCCCGGCCTCGGCTGCTTACATCTGTGATGTGAGTCAGGGCAGTGTGGAAGTCTCGGTGAATGAGAAAGGCGAGAAGACCATCAAGGTCGGCGACGACAGTGTCACCATCAAGAAGGACGGCACCAAGGTAACGACCGGAAACGGCATCAAGGAGGATGGCGGCGGCACAGACGACATCATCATCACCGGCGACAACACCGGCGACAATACCAAGCCCACCGAAAGCCTGAACGCAGAGGAAGAGAACACTTCCGAGGCCGAAAAGTCCGGCGAAAACACCTCTGAGGTTGAAAAGTCCGGCGAAAACACCTCCGAGGTTGAAAAGTCCGGCGAGACCGAGGAGCAGGCCCAGGAGCCCGGCTCTCTGGAGCTGCTGGCCCCGGAGGACGAGGAGAAGCAGGCCCAGCAGAAGGAGACTGAGGAGAAGCCCGCCGACTCTCAGGAGCCGGAGCAGGACGAAAAGAGCGAAAAGACCTCCGATCAGGTGATCGAGTACGACCAGTATGACCCCGAAGCCCAGCAGGAGGCCGCAAAGCCAGCCGCCAAGCCTGCTGCGGAGCAGGAGACCGGGGAGAAAAAGCCCGCTGAGGAGAAGACCTACGAGGCTACCAACGCCCCCACCACCCTTACCGAAAAGGCGCAGGAAGCCGCCCGCAATGTGGTGAAGATCATCAATGATTATGCCAGCCCCCTGAAGGTCATCCTCCGTAACCTGAAGGTGGATGCAGGGAATACGGGCAAAGATGCTGTGAAGATCGAGGGTACCGGCAATGTGACGCTGGAGCTGGAGGGCAAGAATGAGCTGACCGGCGGCAACAGCGGCGCTTATGGGACGAGAGGAATAACATCTGGTAAAGGCAAGCTGACGATCCAGGGCAAGGAGGGCTCCTCTCTGTCTACCACCGGCGGCTCGGGCACTCAGGGCGGATCCTTTGGCATATGTGCTACTAGTGGAAAGCTGGATCTGGTGGATGCAACGGTTACGGCCACCGGCGGTGTCGGCGGCGGCGGCTCAGGCATATCTGCCAACGATGAGGTTAACATCAAAAATTCGAAGCTCACTGCAAAGGGCGGCGGCCAGCTGCACCCTGGAGAGGATACAAGTACAGGTGGCGGCACAGGCATTAGCCTCTTCGTGAAGGGAAAGCTCGTTGTTGGAGAGGGTAGCGAGGTCATTGCCATTGGCGGCGATCATAAGACTGTGAAGAAAAGTGCCCAGGGTGGTGCTGGTATCAGCGTAAGTTTTAATGGCAGCTGTGAGGTCCAGAAAGGCGGTAAGCTGACGGCGATCGGCGGCAATGCAGAGTCGAAAAGCGGCGTTGTTACCGGAGGCGATGCTCTCTGGGGAGCGAAGGGCGGCATCGTGTCCGCCGGCGAGACGACGCTCATCGGTGGCAATGCCAAGTCGGGCTCGGGCAAGGCCACCGGCGGCAATGCGAGTTTCTATGATGGTGATAGTAACCAAGTTACTGTGAAGGGAGGCACGACAACTGCGCTGGGCGGCAAGGCAGAGGGCGCCGACGGCAAAGCCACCAATGGCAGCAGCATCAAGACTAGCAGGAGTGGCAAGATTGGCCTGAGTGTTGAAACGGGCGGTACCCTTGTCACCGCCATGCCGGGCGAGCGGGATGGAAAGGGAAACGGTATCATCGGAAATGTCGAGATCAAGACCGATGGCGGCAAGATCGAAGAGGTGGAGAACGCCAAGGTAGTCAAGAAGGAGGACGGCAGCATTACCGTCACAGGTGACCTAGTCGGCATCAAGCAGGACGGCCACAGCTACGAGCTGACGGCTACGGTGGAGCCCACCTGCACCACCCCCGGCAAGCGGGTCTACACCTGCACTACCGAGGGCCATAAGGGCGAGATCTACGAGGAAATCATCAGTGATGCACTGGGCCACCACTTTGTGAATGGCGTCTGCACCCGCTGCGGCGCACCCGAGAGCAACGGCGGCTCCTCTGCTGTCACCCTCACCGTTACCGGGGCAGGGGCCTACGAGACCTCCATTGCCGATGGCCGGTATATTATTGCAGTGCCAGCCGAGAATGCGGTGCTTTCCGGCTGCCTGGGCAACCTGAAGGAGCTGAAGGCGCAGGGCGCAGACACCCTCGTGTTCCGCACCCAGCTCCGTGAGACCGCCCTGAACATCGACAGTATGCTGTCTCTGGGCGTGGACGACACCCTCTTTACGCTCACCCACTCCGGTGAGAGCGCAGAGCTGACGGTGGGCGGTTTTGCACACAACGAGCTGCTCCACTAAGCTTAGCCTCCCCCGCAGGCGGAGTTTACCGCAAAGCTCCGCTTTCCTATAAACAGGCCCCCGGCACTTCCGCATGGTGCCGGGGGCTTTTTGTACCTATCTTATTGTAAGTCGCCCAGGATCCCCGGCCAGAGCGCTTCCTCCTGCCGCATGGCGACGAAGCAGCAGTCGAGGTACATCTTGTTCACGGCGGCGACGATGGTGCCGCGCAGCAGACGCTTTTCGTCGGCGGCATCCGGGTCGAGGTCGCGGATGGTGCGGCTGGCCCCGAAGATGTAGGGCAGGCAGTTCTCCACCTCGTCGCAGAAGTAGTCGTAGGCTTCGGCGGCGGTGCAGTGAGCCCGCTGCATCTGGAACAGGGCGTCGATGTTTTCCAGCGAGAGGACATTTTTGGACAATACGATATAGATGAGAGAAGCCAGCTGTTCGCGGGAATACTTCTTTTTGACGGGGTGGGAGATGACTCCTTTCTTGACGTAGTTGCTCACCATGGAGGGGGTGAGCTCCACCCCGGGGAAGCCCCGGAAGCAGCTGTTGACGAGCTGCACGGTCTGGTCGAGATACAGCCCCACGGAGGGAAGCTCCCGGTAGCGCGGCAGGGAAAACCCGGCGGCGCAGGCCGTGACACGGCGTTTCATTTCCTGATTCATGGTGGTAGTATATCGCATTTTTGAGTCGGGGTCAACCGTTTATGAAAACGATATTAAGAATTTTACAAATCGCTTGACAGGTTTTTGAAAAACTGATATAGTGGACTCGCAGAACGTAAAAAATGCGGCGGACACCCGCCGGAATGGAGATAGATGAGATGAAACGAATCGTTGTGGACTCTTCTGCCAGCCTGTACCAGATGGACGGCATTGATTTTGCTGCTGTGCCTCTGAAGATCGTGACCGACGAGAGGGAATACCTCGACGACGGCACGCTGGACGCCGTGGAGATGGCGACTACTTTGCGCACCTATAAGGGCAAGACCAGCACCTCCTGCCCCAACATCGGCGACTGGCTGGAGGCTTATGAGGGCGCAGATGAAATTTATGCCATCACCATCACCGGCACCCTGTCGGGCAGCTGCAACGCCGCCCAGCTGGCCGCAGAAGAGTATCAGGCAGAGCACCCGGGCGCTCAGGTCTTTGTGCTGGACAGCCTGTCTGCCGGCCCGGAGCTGGTGCTGCTGGCAGAGCATATCCGTGCGCTCATCCAAGAGGGCAGGGAGTTTGACGACGTCTGCGAAGAGATGCTGCGCTACCGTCACCACACCCATCTGCTCTTCTCGCTGGAATCGCTGGCGAATCTGGCCCGCAATGGCCGGGTGAAGCCCGCTGTGGCTGCTGTGGCGCGGATGCTCAACATCCGGGTCATCGGCAAGGCCAGCGATGTGGGCGAGCTGGAGGTTCTGTGCAAGACCCGGGGCGAGCACGGCGCTCTCGAGCGCCTCGTGCTGGAGCTCAAAGGCCACGGCTACACGAACGGCAAGGTGGTCATCGCCCACTGCGGCAACCCCGCCGCCGCCGAGCGCCTGATGCACATGGTGCGGGCTGTCTTCGAGGGCGCACAGGTGCGGGTGACCGAGTGCGGCGGCCTGTGCAGCTACTACGCTGAGCTGGGCGGCCTCATGGTGGGCTTCGAGGACGCAGACGCCTGAGCTTGAATTATTCCATCCGCTGCGCTATACTATTCCCATAAAAATGCTGCCGAAAGGCAGCGGGGGAGGCGCAGATGTTCTTTCGGCTGCCGGTCGTACGGTTCTTCAATCGTGTCATCAACAGGGCCACGGTCACAGTGGCCCTTGTTTTGCTGCAGATCGGCTGGCTGCTCTGGGCCTTCTTCTCCCTCACCGCCGGAAAGGTGTGGGTGAATGCGGGGCTGAACGTCCTCAGCCTCTTCATCACCCTCTACCTCGTGCGGAAGGACGAGAACAGCGACTATAAGATCATCTGGCTCGTCCTCATCGGCATGATGCCGCTGCTGGGCGGTGCGCTCTATCTGGCCTTCGGCAACAAGGCCCCCGCCAAGCGGATGCGCCAGCGGATGCAGGCGGTGGAGCGCCAGCACACCGCCGACCTCGCCCAGCAGCCGGGCCAGACCGACGCCCTCGACCCCGCCAGCAGGGGACTGAGCCGGTATGTTTCGGAGTACGGGCCATACCCCGCATGGAAAAACTCCACCGCAAAATATTACCCCTGCGGTGAGGCCATGTACCCTGACCTGCTGGCCGACCTCGAAAAGGCAGAGCGGTTCATCTTCCTCGAGTTCTTCATCGTCCGCACCGGCAGGATGTGGAAAGGCGTAGAGGACATCCTCGTCCGCAAGGCGGCGCAGGGGGTGGACGTCCGGCTCATCTACGACGATTTCGGCAGTCTGCTGGGCCTGCCGTCCGATTTCGTGGTGCAGATGGAGCGGGCGCATATCCGCTGCATCCCGTTCAACCCGGTGGTGCCGCTGGTGTCGCTGGTCATGAATCACCGCGACCACCGGAAGATCGTGGTCGTGGACGGAAATACAGCCTATACGGGCGGCATCAATCTGGCCGACGAGTATATCAATGAAGAAGAGCGGTTCGGCTACTGGAAGGACGCAGCCCTCCGCACCGAGGGCGCGGCGGTCTGGAACTTCACGGTGATGTTCCTCGACCACTGGAACGCCTTCCGCCCCAGCGAGGAGGATTATACGCCTTTTATGCCTCAGGCTGAGTCCCTGTCTGCCCAGTCGGACGGAGTGATACAGCCCTACGGGGACAGCCCGCTGGACGAAGAGGCTCTGGCCGAGACGGTCTACCTGAATATCATCAATCAGGCCCAGCGGTACGTCTATATCTACACGCCCTACTTCGCGGTGGGCGAGACCATGCTGGAAGCGCTGAAAGCGGCGGCAAAGCGGGGCGTGGACGTCCGGCTGGTGCTGCCGGGCATCCCGGACAAGAAGCTGGTCTTCCGGCTGACCCGCTCCTATTATGTGCCGCTGCTCCGGGCGGGGGTGCGCATCTACGAGTTCATGCCCGGCTTCCTCCACGCCAAGTGCTACGTCAGCGACGACCGCGCCGCCGTGGTGGGCAGCATCAACATGGATTACCGCAGCCTCTTCCTCCACTTTGAGTGCGGGGCGCTGCTGCTCTATAACAGTCAGGTCATTGCTCTGCGGGACGATGTGCTCCGCACCCTGCCAGAGTGCCGGGAAGTGCAGCTGGCCGACTGCCGCACCTCGCTGGCCGGGACGCTGCTGGACAGTGTGCTCCGCCTGCTGAGCCCGCTGATGTGAGCGATACTGCGGTGGAATAAGTGGCGAAGTTCCTATAAATTAAATGATATATCGTTCAATATTGATTGTTTGCCAACCTGGCAAAGTTCTCCTGATTGGCAAACTACCTACTTTGCCAGCAAGCCTTAAGTTTGCCAACGTGGCAAAGTTTGATTTGTGACGATAACACGCTGGTATTTTGGAACTTTGCCAGATAACACGTCGGTCTCAGAGCACAGTTGTAAATTTTCTGCGGGGTGCTTGACTTTTGCAGGGAATCGCATATAATAAAGATGATAAATGTGGAAGCCGATATGTCATTGGCACACCCAAAAGGAAAAGACCCCCTCCCGGAGCGGCAATCTCCGAAAGGGGGTCCTTTTTAGTGCTTACGGCCCTTCAGCCATCCGTCAAGCCACTTGCAGATATAGTAAGAAGCTACATTTGCTCCGACGGACAGGATAAATGTGGAAATATACGCCATTGGGCAACACCTCCCTTCCCATAAAACTGGGCGGGGTAGGCCGCAGGACAAGTATAACACAGTTTCCAACAAAAAGATACATAAATAAATAGGCTCCTGTCGGGCTATACTACTCCCAAAGAGATGAAAGGGAGCGTAACGCTTATGACACAGAGACAAAAAGCTCTTCTGAGCTGTGCCGTGGCGGCGGCACTGCTGCTGTCCGGCTGCCGCAAAGGCAGCAGCGATTCCGGCAGCATGAACAGTTCGAACGCTATGTCCGGCTCGTCCGGCAGCGCCAGCACCACCCAGACCGGCGGCTGGAAGACCGGCCTCGGCATCCTGACCGAGGCCTCCGATGAGGCCCGCACCGGCACCATCCATACCATCGCCGCCGCCGTCCTGCTGGACGGAGACGGCAAGCTGACCGACGTGATGCTGGATGAGCTGGAAGTGGAAATTACCGCCGACGGCAAAGGCGTCGTCACCATGCCCACCGACTACCGCACCAAGCGCCAGAAAGGGGAGGACTACCCGCTGGCAGCGGCATCTTCGCTGAAAAAGGGCTGGGCCGAGCAGGCCGATGACTTCGCCGACTACCTCACCGGCATGACGCCCGAGCAGGCATCCATGCTGGAAACGGATAAGGACGGCAAGGCTGTGGACGCCGACCTGCTGTCCGGCTGCACCATCCGGGTGGATCAGTACCGCGACGCCGTGGCGAAAGCCTGCACGAATGCGTCCGCCCTCGGCGCGGCGAAGGGCGACCGGGTGAGCCTCGGCGTGGAGGCGGAGAATGCCTCTTCGGACATCACCGCCACCGACGACAAGGATGTGAACGCAGAAGTTGACCTTACCGTCGTGGCCCTGACGCTGGATGCCGATGGCCGTGTGACCAGCGCCATCGGCGACATGGCAGAGCCTGCGCTGACCATCGCGGCAGACGGCGGCGTCACCGCTCCGGACACCGTCCGCTCCAAGCTTGAGCTGGGCGACAGCTACGGGATGCGGAACGCATCCAGCCTCGGCAAGGAGTGGTACGAGCACAGCGAGGGCTATTGCAGCTACCTCAAGGGCAAGACGGAGAAAGAGGTGGCGGACATCCCTGCCGACGGCTCGGACGCCGACCTCGCGGCCCTCTGCACCATCTCCATCAACGCCCTGCAAAAGGCCGCAGGGGATGCGTTTGAGAATGCGTCATTATAAATTGAACGGAAAGTCTGACCGTCACCGTGAGGTGGCGGTTTTTTTGCGCCTTTCGCTCATGGGTAGCCTCACCTTTGTCCAACCTCTCCGTCATTGCTGCGCAATGCCACCTCTCCTTGTAGGAGAGGCCTTGGCATACCGTAAAGCTTCACCTCTTCGCCAGAGGCTCCCCTACAAGGGGCAACGGCGACGACCGCCGCCAGCGGCGGAAACAGGGAGGAGCTGTTGGGGCAGCGGTCAGCAGGATGCAAGCGACCGCGCAGCAGACGCTGGGAGCCGCAACCCGGCCTTGGCGAGGAGCTTGCGACGAGACTGAGAGGTTGTACGAAGGAGAGCCTGTCCGTGAGCCTCTGGGAGCCTTTTCACCCCCAAACCTGCGCGAAAGGGCCTGAAACCTGCGTGAATCGCACTTGCGGGGGGGGGGGGGGGGGGGGGGTATGGTATAATAAAATCACCGAGACACACCCCACGATTGGAGGTAGAGACGATGAAAACTGCAAAACGACTCCTTGCCTTTGCCCTTGCGGGCGTGATGGCGCTGGCCCTGCTCACCGGCTGCTCGGACAGCAGCTCCAAAGCCAAGCAGGTAGAAGAGTGCTTCCGCTCTCTAATGAAAACGAGACAAAATGTTGACTATCAGAAGGACGAGACGCTGGACAAAAAGCTCGAGGCCATCGCACAGCAGTTCCAGCCGAGCTGGCTGAATAATGAAGCGGGTGGGCTGACCGAGGATGCACGCAGTATCATTAAAGATGAATTGAAGGGCTATCTGTTGACAGGCAGCGTTTGGCTTTGGTATGGAGAAGTGAAGCCGGGCCAGAGTGCGCAGGCGCAGGCGGAGAGCATGCAGTACGACCAAAAGATAGAGTTTGGTACTGGTTATGGGTCGTCAGGCACCGCTCTGCACGCCATAGCCTTTACAAGGACAGACAAGAAGAGCAACGGCCACCGCTATTACCTTGCACTGGTAACATACGCCACCATCAATACCCCGCGGACTTGACACAGGAGGAAACGACCATGAAATTGAAAAAGCTGTTTGTCCTTGCCCTTGCAGGCGTGATGGCGCTGACCCTGCTCACCGGCTGCGGCGATAAGCCGGGCGATAAGCCGGAGGACACCCTCCGGGCCGAGGCTCTGGCAGACATCATAAATGTACAGCGTGGCGTAAACATCACCTGCGAGGCCGACCCGCAGCTGAGTGAGGCGGCGGAGAGGTACACACACGTGAGCTCTGAGGATGGAAGCACTCTTCTCATTAACAAATTGAAGTTGGGCAATTACCACTCTATCGGTTCTGAGCCTCGCAAAGCTCTCTTGAAAACCATCGGCATCGACCCCAACACCACCAACAAACAGGTCATCTTCTACTGTGGAGAGGACAGAGGCTCGGACGACCCCGTCAAGCAGGCCATCGACCTCTGTAACAACTACAGACTGGTACTGCCGGAACCGAATGAGAATAATTGGGCCACTATCAGCTTCCTCGCATCCAGCTACCGGGTCGGCTTCGGAAGCTGGACGGATGATTACAACAAACCCAGGCTCTTCGTCATCATGGTAGGCGACATCCCGGGGAGAAGCTGACGCTCCTGTGGCGGGAAGATAAGAAAAACGGACAGCCCCCTCGGAGAGACTCCCCGAGGGGGATTTTTGCGCCTTGCGGAGCACCCTGTCCTTTGTACAACCTCTCCGTCATTGCTTCGCAATGCCACCTCTCCTTGTAGGAGAGGCCTTGGCATACCGTAAAGCCTCGCCTCTTCGCCAGAGGCTCCCCTACTAGGGGAGCTGGCGCGAAGCGCCTGAGAGGTTGTACGAAGGACAGCCTGCCCGTGAGCCGCAGCCGTGCCGGAAAGGCACGGCTTTGTTCAATTTTCCTATGTCCCTCCCTTGAATACAGGCGGAAACCGTCAAAACGCGAAAAAATCGGTTTTCCTCTTGCCAAACGGGGCAAAACGCGCTATTCTATAGTCACAGTTTAACAATTTAGCATGGTAAAGCGGTAAAACGAAGCGCCGCTTCTGCTGAATCTGAGGGAGGAATTTGTATATGAAACGTCTGGTATCTGCTTTTCTGGCCGGTGCGATGGCACTGAGCCTTGCCGCCTGCGGCGGTTCTGCATCCACTTCCACGGCTGCTTCTTCTGCCGCCGCCTCTGCCGCCCCGGCAAGCTCCGCGGCCGCTGACAGCGACCTGGCTTATATCCAGTCCAACGGCAAGATGGTCATCGGCTACACCGTCTATGAGCCGATGAACTACACCGACGCCGACGGCAGCTTCACCGGTTTCGATACCGAGCTGGCCACCGCTGTCTGTGAGAAGCTGGGTGTCGAGCCGGAGTTCGTGGAGATCAACTGGGACACCAAGGAGACCGAGCTGGCTGCAAAGAGCATCGACTGCATCTGGAACGGCCTGACCCTGACCGATGACCGCGAGGAGAACATGGCCTGCACCAAGCCCTACGTCAAGAACGCCCAGGTCGTCGTGGTGAAGGACGGCACCGACTACACCTCCACCGCCGACCTCATCGGCAAGACCGTGGTGGCCGAGGCTGGCTCTGCCGGTGAGACCACCATCACCGAGAACGCCGACCTGTCTCAGGCTGATTTCATCTCCAAGGCTGTTCAGACCGACTGCCTGATGGAAGTCGCCGCCGGCACTGCTGACGCCGCCATCCTCGACCTGACTCTGGCCTCTGCCATGATCGGCGAGGGTACCGACTACGCAAACCTCAAGATGGTGGATGAGCTGAACGTCGAGGAGTACGGCGTGGCCTTCCGCAAGGGCAGTGATGTGGCCGAGGCTGTGGACAATGCATTCGACGCGCTGAAGGCTGACGGCACCATGCAGGCTCTGGCCGACAAGTACGGCCTGACTCTGGCTGAGTAACTTACATTATAAACGGATAGGTGTAGTGATTCTGTGACTGTGATTTTGGAGCGTCTGACCGGCGCATTCGCGCTCAACTGTGAGCTGTTCTTTCTGACCCTGCTGTTTTCGCTGCCGCTGGGCCTTGTGGTGGCCTTTGGCTCCATGAGCCGGTGCGCACCGCTGCGGGGCGTCGTCAAGACCTTCGTGTGGGTCATCCGCGGTACGCCGCTGATGCTCCAGATCATCGTCATCTACCTTGGCCCCGGCCTGCTGGGCATGACGAACCCCTGGCCCTCCGGCTCTTCGGGCCGTCTGGTGGCGGCGGTGGTGGCTTTCGCCATCAACTACGCCTGCTACTTCTCTGAGATCTACCGCGGCGGCATCGAGGCTGTGCCGAAAGGCCAGACCGAGGCCGGTCAGGTGCTGGGCATGACCAGGAGCCAGATCTTTTTCAAGGTCACGCTCCTGCAGGTCGTCAAGCGCATCCTGCCCCCGATGGGAAACGAGGTCATCACGCTGGTGAAGGATACCTCGCTGGCGAACGTTATCGCCAACAAGGAGATCATCATGATGGCAAAGGAGTACAGCGCCAAGGGCCTCATCTGGCCGCTGTTCTCCACCGCGATCTTCTTCCTCGTCTTTGTCGGCGCACTCACCCTGCTGCTGGACTGGGCCGAGAAAAAGATGGACTATTTCCGCTGCTAAGGAGGATACTGAATTATGGCATTACTCGAAGCCTCTGGCATCGGGAAGAATTTCGGCGAGACGAAAGTTCTCAAGGACATCTCGCTCACACTGGAACAGGGCGAGGCGCTGGCGATCATCGGCTCGTCCGGCTCGGGCAAGACGACGCTGCTGCGCTGCCTGAACTTTTTGGAGCGTCCCGACACCGGCGTCATCAAGGTGAACGGCGAGACCATGTGGGACGCCGCTGACCCTGCCACCCAGCGGGAGAGCGAGGTGCGGAAAAAGCGCCTCCACTTCGGCCTTGTGTTCCAGAACTTCAACCTCTTCCCCCAGTACACCGCGCTGGAAAACGTGATGCTGGCGGGGGAGCTTCTGGCAAAGGAGCAGCCCGACTACAAGGCCAACAAAAAGGCCATCCACGCCCAGCTGGAAGCACAGGCCCGTGACCTGCTGGCCCAGATGGGCCTGTCGGAGCGGGCGGGCCACTACCCCCACCAGCTCTCCGGCGGTCAGCAGCAGCGGGTGGCCATCGCCCGCGCACTGGCGCTCCACCCGGACATCCTCTGCTTCGATGAGCCCACCAGCGCCCTTGACCCGGAGCTGACCGGCGAAGTCCTCCGTGTCCTGCGCGACCTCGCCGACCGCAAGACCACCATGATCATCGTCACCCATGAGATGCACTTCGCCCGGGACGTGGCCGACCGCATCCTGTTCATGGACGGCGGCGTCGTGGTGGAGGAAGGCCCGGCCCGCCAGCTCATCGACCACCCCCAGGAGGAGCGCACCAAGCAGTTTTTGGCGCACTACGCGGAATAGCCCTCTCAGTCACGCCGCAGGCGTGACAGCTCCCCCAGAGGGGGAGCCACTGGCGTGTCGGTCAGGCCCGCGCGGGGCAAGCAAAGTTTGATTTTATCGTAAACAGTAGTGCCCTGCTATAGAGGGCAGCAGCTTCGGGACAATATCCCTTGTCAAGCTGCTGTGAATCTCTGTAGCAGGGCACTATTTTTTATGCCATATTGAGCTTTCAGCGGTCAGCGGAAAGTGGCCCGGCCTGCCAAAGCCTCTCCTACAAGGAGAGGTGGCACGCCGCAGGCGTGACGGAGAGGTTGTACAAAGACGAGCCTGCCCTCTGTAGCAAGGCCCGCCCTTTTACGCCATATTACGCCTCAGGCGTCTAGTAGGAAGTTGACCGACCTGCCAAGGGCTCCCCCTTTGGGGGAGCTGGCATCGCGCAGCGATGACTGAGAGGGCCACTCACGCCGAAAACACCACGATTCGCGCAGATTTTATTTACATTCTCTGAATTTTTTGGTAAGCTTGTATCGAAAAAGGATGATTCTTCAAAAGACGAACAGACCAAAGGAGGACAGACTATGAGACTGAAAAGCGCACTCCGGCGGGGCGTGGCCGCCGCCGTCATCGCGGGCATCGTGGTGAGCTCCGGCATCCCGGCCTATGCGGCCCCGTGGAACATCGCCGACGGCGACATCACCGTGAAAGCGGGCGACACCGAAGGGACGAACTGGGTCACACAGGGGGAGAAGGAGGATGTGAAGGACACCGACACCGTCATCACCGGCGAGTCGGAGAAGAACACCGTCACCATCGACACCTCCAAGGGCGACGTGGACGTCACCTTCGACGACCTGAAGATCGACGTCAGCGGCAAGAAGGAGGGGGATGGCAGCGGTGACGGCTCTACCCGGGAGAGCAAAGCCGCCGTCACCGTGCAGGGCGGCGGCGATGCCACCATCGAGCTGGACGGCGACAACAAGCTGAAAAGCGGCAGCAATAATGCGGGCCTTGAGAAGAACAAACAAGAGTCGAAAGGCACCCTGACCATCAAGGACGACAAGGGCAAGGACGGCTCCCTCACCGCTGAGGGCGGCGAAGGCGGCGCAGGCATCGGCGGAGGAGCGGAGAGAACCGGCAGCAACATCACCATCCGGGGCGGCACCATCGAGGCTGTGGGCGGCGCAGGAGCGGCCGGCATCGGCGACGGTGTAGGTGCGCAGCAGCCTGAGATAGACCAGGATACACCGCCCAGCAACCCCAATAACATCATCATCTGCGGCGACGCCGAGGTGACGGCCAAGGCGGGGAGGAGCCAAATGTTGGACGCCAAGGCCCCGGCCATCGGCGGAAAGTACGGCGAAGTACCCACAGAGAACCTTTCTGACGAGGAACACAAGGTGACGGGAGGACGATTGACCCGTCTGAACGCGGACGGCACCGTGATGGAGGGGATGGGCTACGACTACACCTCCACCCCCACGCCCCAGCCGGACGACGACGAGGACGACGACGATGATGACGTCCCGCCCCCGGCACAGGAGAATGCCCCCGAACCCCTGCCCGGCGGCATGGTGGTCAAGGGCTTCTTTTCCAGCCGGGTCACCATCCAGCAGCTGGACCTTTCGGGGGTCACGGAAAGCGGCATCGGCCCCATGGTCGGCAGCGTAAAGGCCGCCGACGCCAGAGCGGATCTCACCCCGGGGGATGTGGTGCTTATTGAGAGCGCCGCTCCCCGCTCCACCGTCACCACCGACATCTCCAGCCTCCGGGAGGACGGCGTGGAGGACATCTTCTTCCGCTATGAGGACACCATGACCCACTATAGCGTGGACAAGATGGCCGACGCGGCGGGCGAGGACGCTGACGTGGAGCTGAAGCAGAACAGGGAGGACATCAGCCTCCGGCTGGACGGCGAGACGCGGGACGACCTGTCGGAGCGCTATCTGGAGTGGGTGCCGGTGCAGACGCCAGAGCCGCAGGAGCGGCTGATATTGACCCACGAAGGGGTAGAGCAAAAAACGAGTGAAGAGCTCAGACGTGAACGCGAAGAGGCTAGACGTGAACTGGACGAGTCCCTGAGGCAGGAGAGAATCTTCCAAATCGAGAAAAGAGACGACCTCCCGAGTTTGGATTGGTGGCTCGAGCCTGCGAGAGAGGAAACGCCGGGGATGCTTGACGAGTCACTGAAACAGCTGGCTTCCCGATTTGAGGACATCGCTCCCGAGGAGGATAAGAAGCCACTGCTCGTTCTGGTCGAACCCTCCGGCACGGAGCGCAAAAAGTATATCAATCCGTTGGAGAGTGACCTGCGGCGCTATACCGACCTTAGTGACGACTGGGACGACCAGCCGGATACCCAGGGGGAGATAAAGATCTGGATACCGGAGGACTTGGGGCAGCCCAAAGAAATAAGCATCTTAAAGGAGAGCCTGAGCCGCATCGACGGCATTGCATGATACACAAAACGAAAGGATAAGACCGGCGAACCCCGCGGCCCTCGGGGCCAGCACGCGGGACGCGGAAACTGACCTGCGCACAATCACCAAAAACCACCGATAGAAAATAGCAATGTTGTACGAAGAAATCTGCCCCAAACCCCTTGCAAAATCACGATGAGCTGAGTATAATACCACTCATGAAACGCAAAACGTCCTGCCCCTCGTCCGGCAGGGCGTTTTTGTCGGTAAAGATCCGGCAAAGAAATGTTAAGTGACCGCCCGGGGAGGGGCTTTGTATGACAAAAGACATGACACAGGGCAGCCCGCTCAAGCTCATCCTTGCCTTTGCGGTGCCGCTGATGCTGGGCAGTCTGTTCCAGCAGTTCTACAATCTGGCCGATACCATCATCGTGGGCCGTTTCGTGGGCGTGGATGCGCTGGCGGCGGTGGGCAGCGTGGGCGGCCTGAACTATCTGGTGCTGGGCTTCGTCAACGGCATCGCCTGCGGCTTCTCCATCCCCATCTCGTGGACCTTCGGCGCGAAGGACTACAGCGAGATGCGGCGCTACACCGCCAATACCGTCTGGCTCAGCCTCTTTTTCGCCGTCGTGCTCACGGTGGTGACGGTGGCCCTGACCCGGGCAGTGCTGGTCTGGACCAACACCCCCGACAACATCATCGACATCGCGGACATCTACATCCGCACCATCTTCTGTGGCATCCCCTTCACCCTGCTGTACAACGTCACCAGCGCCCTCATGCGCGCGCTGGGCGACAGCAAGCGGCCGCTCTATTTCCTGCTGGTGGCCAGTGTGCTGAACATCGGCCTCGACCTGCTCTGTATCCTCGCCTTCCGGATGGGGGCGTTTGGCGCGGCCTTCGCCACCGTGTTCAGTCAGGCGGTGGCGGGCATCGGTAGTCTCATCTACATCGGCCGCCACTACCCGGAGCTGAAATGGAGCAGGGAAGAGGGCCGTCTGAGCGCCAGCCACTGCCTCAAGCTCTGCAACATGGGCATCCCTATGGGCCTGCAGTGCAGCATCACCGCCATCGGCAGCGTCGTGCTGCAGGGCGCGGTGAACGGTCTGGGCAGCAGCATCGTGGCCGCGCAGACCGCAGGCAGCAAGGCCGCTCAGTTCCTCAGCGTGCCGCTGGAGAGCATCGGCACCGCCATGACCACCTACGCCAGCCAGAACATGGGCGCTCACGACCTCAAGCGTGTGGACCGGGGCGTCAATACCGCGCTGGGAATTGGCTGCGTCTACAGTGTGGCGTCCTTCCTCATCCTGCGTGTGCTGGATGTGCCGCTCATCAGCCTCTTCCTCGAGAGCAGCGAGGTGGAGATCATGGCGAATGCCCGCAGCTTCATCTTCTGGAACAGCGTGTTCTACATCCCGCTGGCTGTCCTCATCATCTACCGCTACACCATCCAGGGCCTGGGCTATTCCGGCCTTGCCATGTTCGCGGGCGTGGCCGAGATGGTCGCCCGTGCCATGGTGGGCTTCTGGTTCGTGCCGCTCTGGGGCTACTTTGCGGCCTGTATCGCCAACCCTGTGGCATGGTTCTTCGCCTGCTTCTTCCTCATCCCGGCGTACTTTGCAGTGCGCAAGCGCCTGACGAAGGAGCTTGCCGCAGCGCGGGTGGAGGATTGACCCTTGCCTACAGCTCCCCTTCGGGGGAGCTTTTGTTGTATTTACAAATCCCCCCAAAACCGCTATACTATATATAGTTGTGTCAAAACGAGGAGGCGGGACGATGGAGCAGGAGCTGGAACGGCTGGAAGGCACGGTAGAGGACATCATCTACCTGAACGAGGACAACGGCTACACCGTGTTCGAGGTGTCGGGCGGCGGTGTCGTCACCGTTGTGTGCGGCGTGGTGGGAGAGCTCCACGCCGGTGAGAGCGTCGTCTGCCGGGGCAGGTACGAGAACCACGCTACCTATGGCCGACAGTTCCACGCACAGGAGTGCGAGACGGATATGCCCAAAGACCTCGAGGCCGTCTACGCCTTCCTCGCCAGCCGGTCGCTGCCCTACATCGGCGCACGGACGGCGGATAAGATCATTGACAAATTCGGCGCGGCGGCGCTGGAAGTGATCGCCAACGACCCCGCCCAGCTCACCCTCATCCCGGGCATCTCGGCGGACAAGGCCGACCGCATCCAGCAGGAGTTCAAGCGGATGTTCGGAATGCGGGAGCTCATCGCCTATCTGGCTCAGTTCGAGATCAGCCCCCGCCGGGCGATGGAGGTCTTCCGCACCTTCGGGCCGGGGGCCATGCAGGCCATCCAGCAGAACCCCTACCTGCTCTGCGGGGAGCCGCTGCAGCTGGACTTCCGCCACGCCGACAGCATCGCCCAGTATTACCAGATGGCAGGGGACTGCGCCCAGCGGCTGGAAGCCGCCCTCCTGCGCACCCTGCGCCACAACGCCGGCAACGGCCACACCTGTCTGCCCCGGGCGCAGCTGCTGGAAACAGCGTCGAACTTCATCCACCAGCCCCCCGAAAAGCTGGCGGCGGCGCTGGACGGCTGCATCCAGACCGGGAAACTGGCGGTGCGGATGTTCGACGGCACACCGTATATCTATCTGCCGGATCTGCTGGCCGCAGAGCAGGACATCGCCGACCGTCTGGCCATGCTGACTAGGCGCGGAAAGCAGACGGCCCGAAACCTCGACAAGAACATCCAGATCCTGGAACTGGCGCAGGGCTTTGCTTACGCGCCGCTCCAAAAGGAAGCCATCCGCAAGGCCATGACCGAGAACTGCCTTGTCCTCACCGGCGGCCCCGGCACCGGCAAGACCACCACGGTCAACGCCATCCTGCAGCTGCTGGAGAACGAGGCCGAACGGGTAGCCCTCTGTGCTCCCACAGGCCGCGCCGCCAAGCGTCTGAGCGAGCTGACGGGCCGGAAAGCCTCCACCATCCACCGTTTGCTGGAAGTGGACTACACCGGCGGCGTGGTCAGCTTCATCCACAACGACAAGAATCTGCTCAAGTGCGACGTCGTTATCCTCGACGAGATGAGTATGGTGGACGTCAAGCTGTTCCAGGCCCTCATTGCGGCACTGCGGTACAGCTGTCGTATTATTATGGTAGGCGACGCCGACCAGCTGCCCAGCGTCGGCCCGGGCAATATCCTCGGCGAGATCATCCGCTCCGGGCTGGTGCCGACGGTCTGCCTCAACGAGATATTCCGGCAGGCCGCTCAGAGCCTCATCGTGGAGAACGCCCACCACATCATCTCGGGCGAACCGCTGAAAAAGGGCGGAAAGACAGACGATTTCTTCTTCCTCGAAGCCGACGGCGACGCGGCCCAGAAGCTGGTCTGCGACCTCGTGACCACCCGTCTGCCCCGCAGCTACCAGTTCGACCCGGTGAAGGATATTCAGGTGCTCTGCCCCACGAAGCTCGGCCCCACCGGCACCCAGGCCCTCAACGCGGAGCTGCAGGCCATGCTCAACCCGCCAAAGAAGGGCAAGCCGGAGCTGCAGAGCGCGGCCCGGGTCTTCCGGGTGGGGGATAAAGTGATGCAGGTGCGCAATAACTACGAGATCACGTGGCAGCGCATCGGCGGGGAACAGGGTGTGGGTGCCTACAACGGCGACATCGGCATCGTGGAGTCCATCGATGTGCGCAGCCGCTCCATGGTGGTGCGGATGGACGACCGGCGGCTGGTCTACCCGGCGGAGAACCTCAACGAGCTGGAAATTGCGTATGCCATCACAGTGCACAAAAGCCAGGGCAGCGAGTTCCCGGCGGTCATCCTCCCGGCGGCGCAGGTGCCGCCCCGCCTGTGCTACCGCAACCTCTTCTATACCGGTGTCACCCGCGGGCGGAAGCTCTGCATCGTGGTGGGCCGACGGGACGTGGTGAACCGGATGATGTCCAACATCCGCCAGAACCTGCGGTACAGCGGCCTGGCCGCCCTGCTGGCAGAAGCCTTGCCGCCGGAGCAGGAGAACCTTTAAGGGTTTCTTTTTGGATACACCTGTGTTATACTATAATGTGTTTTGATGACCCGCGCCCGGAGATGGGCGATGGAAATAGAGAATGGGCAGCAGAGAAAGGAAATATCACGATTATGGCACAGAATGACATCGGTATCGATCTTGGTACGACGACCATCATCATCGCGCAGGAGGGGCAGGGCGTCGTGCTCAACCAGCCCAGCGTGGTGGCGGTGGATACCCGCAAGAACTGCGTGCTTGAGGCCGGCGACAAGGCCCTTGCAATGGTGGGCCGCACGCCCAACTACATCTCCGCCATCTTCCCGCTGAAGGATGGCGTCATCAGCGACCACACCATGACCCGGGAGCTCATCTGCCGCTTCGTCAATCAGGTCTACAGCTCCCACATGGTCAAGCCCCGTGTGGCCGTCTGTGTGCCTGCCGCCATCACCGGCATCGAGAGCGACGCCGTGGTGGAGGCCGTCATGGCCGCCGGTGCGCGTCAGGTCTACCTCATTGATGAGCCCATCGCCGCAGCTCTCGGCTCCGGCATCGACATCACCGTGCCGGATGGCCGGATGATCATCGACATCGGCGGCGGCACCACCGACATCGCCGTGCTGAGCCTCGGCGGCAAGGTCAAGGCCACCAGCGTCCGCGTGGCCGGCAACCACTACGACGAAGAGATCCTGAAGTTCGTGCGCAACAAGTTCAGCATCGCCATCGGCCAGCGCACCGCTGAGAACCTGAAAAAGAACGTGGCCTGCTGCCCCCAGAAGGCGGATTTCAACGAGACCATGGAGATCAAGGGCCGCAGCCTGCTCACCGGCCTGCCCGTGCGTGTCAATGTCTCCACCGCCGACCTCTACGAGCCGGTCATGCGCCTGAGCGAGCAGATCGGCACCGCCGCCCATCAGGTGCTGGAGAAGACTCCTCCGGAGCTGGCCGGCGACATCTACCGCAACGGCGTCGTCCTCACCGGCGGCGGCGCACAGCTCCACGGCCTGCCTGAGTACCTGAGCCAGGAGCTGAAGGTGGAAGTGACCGTCTCGCCTGACCCCGTCAACTGTGTCGCGCTGGGTACGGCCATGAGCCTGCGTCTGGGCGACAAGCTGGAGACCGGCTTCATGGACGCCACCCCCCGCATGGGCCGCCGCTGAGAGGGAAGCGCTGTTCACAGAACCGTGAAAAACAACATGATTTTTGTTCATAGTTGTTGAATCGACCCGGAAAATATTGTATAATATCTTCAAATCGCTTTTTGCCGCCCGCCCCCCGGGCGGCAAAGAAAAAAGTAAATAGGAGGAAGACCATGGATTTAGGTTATGATGTGATCGTTACCATAACCGGTATTGTGCTGGTGTTTCTGATCCTCGTCCTGCTGATGGCCATCATCACGCTGGAGGGCAAGATCTTTGACGCCATGAACGGCAAGAAGGCAGCTGCCAAGGCTGCTTCTGCTGCAAAACCGGCTGCTCCTGTGAAACAGGCCGCTGCGCCCGCTCCTGCAAAGGCTGCTGCCCCGCAGGTCGAGGCCGGCATCCCCGGCGACGTTGTGGCAGCCATCATGGCAGCCATCTACTCTATGGGCAACGGCAAGTATGTGCTGAAGGCAGTCCGCCGCGGCAAGAATGGCTGGGGCAAGGCTGGCGTCAACGACACCACCGCACCCTTTTAACACAGGAGGAAAAACATGACTCAGTTTATTGAGACTCTGGTCGGTATTTTCCAGAGTTCCGGTTTTGCCAAGTTCGGTGAGCCGGGCGGCTGGCTGTACGCAGTGATGATCTGCGTGGGCTGCTTCCTGCTCTACCTCGCTATCGTCAAAGAGTTCGAGCCTCTGATCCTGCTGCCCATGGCTTTCGGCATGATCCTGGCCAACCTCCCCGGCAGCGGCGTCATCCATATGCAGTACTTTGTCGGTGACGGCCTCGAGCACCCGATGTGGGTCGAGATCCTGAACAACGGCGGTCTGGCCGATATGCTCTACATGGGCGTTAAGCTGGGCATCTACCCGCCGCTGATCTTCCTCGGCATCGGCACCATGACCGACTTCGCACCCCTGATCTCCAACCCCAAGAGCCTGCTGCTGGGCGCTGCCGCTCAGTTCGGCATCTTCGGCACTTACATGGGCGCTCGTCTGCTGGCCGCTACCGGTCTGGTGGACTTCACCCAGAAGCAGTCTGCCGCCATCTCCATCATCGGCGGCGCAGACGGCCCCACCGCTATCTACGTCACCTCCCGTCTGGCTCCTGAGCTGCTGGGCTCCATCGCCGTCGCGGCCTACAGCTACATGGCTCTGGTGCCCGTCATCCAGCCCCCCATCATGAAGGCCCTGACCTCCAAAAAGGAGCGTACCGTCGTGATGAAGCAGCTGCGCACCGTGACCAAGACCGAGAGGATCATCTTCCCCATCATGGTCACCATCATCGTCTCCCTCATCGTGCCGGATGCCGCCGTTCTGGTCGGTATGCTGATGCTGGGCAACCTGATGAAGGAGTGCGGCGTCGTGGACCGTATCCAGAAGACCGCCGGCAATGAGCTGATGAACATCATCACCATCTTCCTGGCTCTGTCTGTTGGCTGCACCACCTCTGCAAACACCTTCCTGAACAGCCGCACCCTGTTCATCATCGTGCTGGGCCTCATCGCCTTCTCCTTCGGCACCGCTGCCGGTGTTCTCTGCGGCAAGGTCATGTATATCCTGACCGGCGGTCAGGTCAACCCCCTGATCGGTTCCGCTGGCGTTTCCGCTGTGCCTATGGCTGCCCGTGTTTCTCAGAAGGTCGGCCAGAGCGAGAACCCCTCCAACTTCCTGCTGATGCACGCAATGGGCCCCAACGTGGCCGGTGTTATCGGCTCCGCCGTCGCTGCTGGTATCCTCATCAACATCTTCGGCTAAGCATTTCCTGAGATCCCCGCTCCATCGTGGTATTGACCGCGGTGGGGCGGTTTTTTGTTTGCATTGTTTTTATGTACAACTTTTTTGAAATGTGATATACTATATTTTAAGTGATATATCCAGAAATGATTGAAAAGAACAGGTGAAACAATGGCAACAGATCTCGCACAACAATTCTGCGCTTTGCGTGATACGTATATTGAAAAGCAGTTCGGACGCCTGAACGATATGCAGCGGGAGGCGGTGTTCACCACCAACGGCCCTCTGCTCATCCTCGCGGGTGCAGGCAGCGGAAAGACCACCGTGCTGGTCAACCGCATCGCCAACCTCATCCGCTTCGGCTCGGCCCACGGCTCCAGGTGGACGCCCCGGGAGGTGACGGAGGACGATGTGAAAGCCCTGCGCACCGCCATCATGACCGGCACCGACGCCCCGTCGTGGCTGGATGGGATGCTGCGGAAGGACGCCGTCCGGAGCTGGAACGTCATGGCCATCACCTTTACCAACAAGGCCGCCGGTGAGCTGAAAGAGCGCCTGCGCCGGATGCTGGGCGGGGAAGAGGGCGACGAGGTGTTCGCCTCCACCTTCCACTCGGCCTGCGTCCGCATTCTCCGCCGCTGGGCCGAGGAGATCGGCTACCCCCGCAGCTTTACCATCTACGACAGCGACGACTCCCAGCGTGTCATGAAGACTGTGTACAAAGAGCTGAGCGTGGACGACAAGTTCTTCCCGGTCAAAAGCGCCATCAACCAGATGAGCCGCTGGAAAGACCAGCTCATCAGCCCGGAAGAGGCCCTGAAGACCCCGGCCCGGGACACGAAGGGAGCGCTTGCGGCCAAGGTCTATGCCGCCTATGAAAAGAAGCTCAAGGAGGCCGGTGCTTTCGACTTCGACGACCTCATCTACCAGACGGTCATCCTGCTGTCGGAGCACGAGGACGTGCGGGAGTTCTACCAGAATAAGTACAAATATCTGCTGGTGGACGAGTATCAGGACACCAGTGTGGCTCAGTTCCGGCTCGTGAGCCTGCTCACCGGCCCGGAGAAAAACATCTGCGTCGTGGGCGACGACGACCAGAGCATCTACCGCTTCCGCGGCGCGACCATTGAGAACATCCTCAACTTCGAGCGCATCTATAAAGGCACCAGGACCATCCGACTCGAGCAAAATTACCGCTCTACGTCGAATATCCTGAATGCCGCCAACTGTGTCATCCAGCACAACACCGAGCGCAAGGGCAAGACCCTCTGGACCAAGAACGGCGAGGGCGACAAGGTGCAGGTCTACACCGCCGAGAACGAGCAGGACGAGGCCAGCCACATCGCGGACGTCATCGGCCAGCACCTCAAAGAGGGCGGACATCTGGCCGACCACGCCATCCTCTACCGGATGAACGCCCAGTCGGCCCCCATCGAAAGCTACTTCACCCGTGCGGGCATCCCGCATAAGATCGTGGGCGGCCAGCGCTTCAACGACCGCAAGGAAGTCAAGGACATCCACTCCTATATGTCCATCGTGGCGAACCCCCGGGACGATGTCCGACTCCGCCGTATCATCAACGAGCCTGCGCGCAAAATCGGTGCGACGACCATCGAAGTCATCGCGGATTTGGCGGCTCAGCAGGGCATCAGTATGCTGGATGTCATCTCCCATGCCGACCAGTACGCCAAGCTCAGCCGCGCCATCGCGCCGCTGTTCAAGTTCTGGGACATCTACCAGAAACTGCAGGAATCGCTGGAAACGAAGACGCTGGATGAGTTCGCCTCCGATGTCATCGAGATCACCGGCTACCGCGCTATGCTGGAAGCCGACGCCGCCAAGGGCCACGAGGACGCCGCCGACCGTCTGCAGAACCTCGGCCAGCTGGTCAACAATGTCAAGAGCTACTGCGACCAGCACGGCGAAGAGGCTTCGCTGGAAGGCTATCTGGAGGACATCGCCCTCATCAGCGACATCGACAGCTACAACGAGAGCGCCGACCAGGTGGTGCTGATGACCATCCACTCGGCCAAGGGCCTTGAGTTCCCCTATGTATTCCTCATTGGCATGGAAGAGGGGGTCTTCCCCAGTGAGATGAGCAGGTATTCCGAGGCTGACCTCGAGGAGGAGCGCCGTCTGGCCTATGTGGGCATCACCCGCGCCAAGAAGGAGCTTTACATCTCCAACAGCGTCACCCGGATGCTCTATGGCCGCACCCAGCGCAACGAGCCCAGCCGCTTTCTCCGGGAGATCGAGCCGGAGTACATCGAAGAGACCCGCAGCCCGGTGCTGGAACAGCGCTCCCGTATGAGTAGTGGATGGGGAAGAGGTTACAGCGACGACACCGTCCCGGGCGGCGCGTCGGGCTACTCCGGCCCCTCCGGCTGGGGGCGCGCGGCCTCCGGTCGCGGCGGCTACCTTAGTAAAGAATACAACGCATCTGTGCCGGAAAATCGAGGCTTTGGTGACCGGTACGGAAAAAAACGAAGCGCAGCGTATGAAAGAACAGCGTCGATGCTGGCTGAGATGGAAGCAATCGCTGACGATCCGGAAGGATATATGAATGGTAAAGTGAGCGGCGAAGACTATATGGAATACGTTCGTAATCGTATGGATGGTCGAATGGATTCCGGCTTCGGCTCTGGCTATGGCCGTCCGGCAGCGCCCAAAGCGCCGGTCAGACCCGCAGGCGGCGGTGTGACCTCTTCGCCCCGTCCGGCAGCGGCATCCACCGGCCCCAAGCACTATGAGCCGGGCGACATCGTGGAGCACAAGGTCTTCGGGCGCGGCAAGGTGCTGAAGGTCAAGCCCGCCGCCGGCGACCAGATCGTGGAGATCAGCTTCGAGAAGGTGGGCGTGAAGAAGACCATGGCCAACTTTGCACCCCTTGTGAAGATAACGACGGAGGAATGAGAAAAATGATGACTGTCCGATTGATAGCACATACGCCGGAGCCGGAGAAGGTCGTGGCGGCCGCGGCAAAGCTCTGCTACTCCGACGCCCACATCACCGACCTGCTGGACGGGCTGGATGAGGAAAAGACTGCCCGCTTCCTGACCATGCTCAGCGATCTGGGCCACGCCAGCCCCATTGAGCACGCAAGCTTCACCTTCGGCATCGAGGGCGTCAGCCGTACCCTGCTGGCCCAGATCACCCGCCACCGCATCGCGTCCTTCAGCGTCCAGAGTCAGCGGTACGTCCGTCTGGACGATTTCCGCTACGTCATCCCACCCGAGATCGAGGCCATCCCCGAGGCAAAGGCGGCGTTCATCGAGAGCATGAACGAGGACGCCAGGCGCTACCTCGACCTCGTGCAGAAGCTGGAAGACGGCCACACCGCCCGCCTCATGGCCGAAGGTCTGCCCGAAAAGCAGGCCCGGGCCAAGGCTTCCAAGCAGGCCAACGAGGACGCCCGCTTCGTGCTGCCCAACGCCTGCGAGACCAAGATGGTGGTGACCATGAACGCCCGCAGCCTGCAGAATTTCTTCCACCTGCGCTGCTGCAGCCGCGCCCAGTGGGAGATACGGCAGCTGGCCGAAGAGATGCTGCGGCTGGTCTACCCGGTGGCACCCCATATCTTCCGCACCGCCGGCCCGGCCTGCGTGTCCGGCCCCTGCCCGGAGGGCAAGATGTGCTGCGGCCGCACCGCCGAAGTCCGCGCCCAGTACGCCGCGCTGAAAGGGGAGAAGGCAGAATGAGCAAGGGCAGGCTTCTTGTCATCGAAGGGCTGGACGGCTCCGGCAAGGCCACCCAGGCAAAGCTGCTGGCCGCCCATCTGGCCGAGAGCGGTCGAAGGGTGATGGAGATCACCTTTCCGGACTACGAGAGCGATTCCAGTGCGCTGGTAAAGATGTACCTTTCCGGCCGGTTCGGCGACAAGCCCGACGACGTCAACCCCTATGCGGCGTCCAGCTTCTATGCGGTGGACCGGTACGCCAGCTATAAGACCAAGTGGGGCAGCTTCTACGAGGCGGGCGGCATCGTCATCGCCGACCGCTACACCACGTCGAACGCGGTCCATCAATGCTCCAAGCTCCCACCGGAGCAGTGGGACGATTTCCTCCGCTGGGCCTTTGACTACGAATACAGGCTGCTGGGCCTGCCCGCGCCGGACGCTGTGGTGTACTTACAGGTAGACCCCGCTGTGAGCCAGAAGCTCATGACTGGCCGCTATCATGGCGACGAGAGCAGGAAGGACGTCCACGAAAAGGACATCGAATATCTGGCCCGCAGCCGCCGTGCCGCCGAGTACTGTGCGGTGCATCTGGGCTGGGCCACCGTCCATTGCACGGAAAATGGAGCCATGCGCACCATCGAGGAGATTCAGGCCGAGGTGCGGGCGCTGGCGGAAAAAGAACTCGGATAACCGCGAAAATGGGAGGGATACTATCGATGTATCGTTTGATGCAGCCGTCGGATGAGGCGGCAGTCGTGGCACTGTGGCAGAAAGAACGCGGCGACAGCGCCGAGTTCATCAAGACTGCTCTGGAAAAGTTCGCCGGGGCGGAAAATATCTACGTCGCTGAGGAAAATGACGAGATAGCCGCTGCGGCGCTGGCGGTCCCCGTCACCCTCAAGGGACGCAGCGGCAGCTACCTCTACGGCCTCTGCGGGCAGGGAAGCCTGATTCTGGCAGGACTCGTGGACTATCTCTGTGCGCAGCAGAAGCTGCGGGGCGCGGGCTTCACCGTGGCCGTTCCGACCGGACAGGAGCAGGCCGCGCTGCTGGAAAACAAGGGTTTCCAGCGGGCTTTTGCCCTCCGCTGCCTGCCCCGGGAGGTGTCCCGCAACCTGTGGAGTCAGGCGGAGTTCGACTCCGTGACGGCCCGCAAGCTCTGTGAGCTGCGGGAGCGCTTCTATCCCGATACCGTCCAGTTCCCGCCGGAGCAGATGGCCGTCGTGCTGACCGACCTCTACGCCCGGGGCGCGACCATCGTGTCCAGCGAGAAGGGCTACGGCATCTACTTCCGCCGGGAGGACACCCTCTATTTTGTGGAGCTGATGGCCGATGATGACCGCTCTGCCGAGGTGCTGATGGAAGCGGCCCGGGAGAAGGAGGTCATCGTGGAGCGCGCCGTCATCACAGTGGGTGCGGCTCAGAATCTTTTCCTCGGCGAAGGCACCCGGCAGGACTACGGCATGATACGGTTCGACGCGGAGCCTTTCGATGTGGAAGAAAGCTATATGCGGCTGATGATGGAAAGCTGAACGGAATGGTAAAGGAGTGTGTACATGGCACACGATGCAAAACATAGAAAAAACAGAAAAGGCGGCGCGGCGAAAATGATCCTGATCGTGCTGCTGATCCTGGTACTGGCGGCGGGCGGCTGTCTGCTGGCCATCCGAAAAGAGATCAACGGCAGCGCTTCCGCTGGCGAACCGGTGAGTGTGAGCATCCAGCAGGGCAGCGGCGTGGCAGCCATCGCCCAGAAGCTCAAGACGGCGGGCGTCATCAAGTACCCCCACGTCTTCCGCTGGTATGCAGGCAAGCAGGGCGCGGCAGGCAAGCTCCAATACGGTGAGTTCGACCTCGCCCCCGGCAGCTCCTACGACGACATCATCGAGGCACTTTCCGCCTACGCGAAGGCCGACAGCGTCCGGCTGACCTTCCCAGAGGGTACGACGGCCATCGCCATTGCGAAAAAAATGGAGGATGCCGGGCTGTGCAACGCCGAGGACTTCCTCAAGGAGGCCAACACCGGCGACTTCAGCCAGTACAAGTTCTGGCAGTACGTCCCCGATGACAAGGACGCCCCGGACCGCTTCCTCAAGTGCGAGGGTTATCTTTTCCCGGATACCTACGATTTCCTGAAGGATGACAACGTCCATCATTACGTTGAGACGTTCTATTCTCACTTCGACAAGCAGATCACCGATGAGATGTATGCCGAGATGGAAAAGCAGGGGATGACCCTCTCCGAGGTGGTCACTCTGGCGTCCTTCGTGCAGGAGGAGGCCGGCAACGACCAGGACGATAATGTGGCGCAGGTGTTCCGCAACCGTCTGGCCGAGGGTTCGCCCTACCCCAAACTGCAGAGCAACACCTCCAGCCACGTCCAGAGCGACGCCGACAACAACTACCTCTGGAACTGGGTCGCGCCCTACTACGGCGGCTGGGACAGCATCCCGGAGAACATTCGGGAAGCCTACGACACCTACACCTGCACCGGCCTCTCCGCCGGCCCCATCTCCAACCCCGGCATCGCGGCCATCCGCGCGGCGCTTGACCCTCAGCCCGACGATGAGGCGAAGGACGCCTATTTCTTTGTCACAGACCTTGCCGGTCACTACTACTATGCCCGCACCTACGCAGACCACCAGAAAAACTGCGATGAGGCGGAAAAAGTCAACAAGAACCTGAAATAAGAAGCGAAGCCCGCAAGCCTGACGGAAAAGGCAGCCGCTGACCGGCCTGCCAATGGCTCCCCCTCTGGGGGAGCTGGCGCCGAAGGAGGGACGGACAGCCTCCTCG
>OGRP01000776.1_pt1 | contig 27431 bp, 18 predicted proteins | sample 1553531 | NCBI WGS metagenome assembly OGRP01 (sample SAMEA2580045, study PRJEB22360) | human gut metagenome | biome: human gut; feature: human-associated habitat; material: faeces | place: Denmark | collected 2008/2010 | reverse complement strand
AACGATACGGCAGGCAACGAATTTGCTCGGCGTTTGCAGGAGCAGTATCCCGATATGAAGCGTATCGTTACTCCCGATACATATAAAGACTGGAACGATATGCTCAGGGATATTCCAAAACAGATAGAAGTAGAACAAGAGACTAAGACAAAGGAGGTTGACAGCGTGGCTGACCTTATGACATACGGCAACAAAATGTGGAATAATGCGACAGACAACAGAGATAAGTCGCTGATATCAATGCAGCTTGCGGATTTTCAGCGTGTGCAGGAAATGCTTGAAAAATCGGGTATCAATTATTATGCCTACGAAATGAACAGTACTGTCCGTATGGCGGTGAATGATAAGGATACCGATTAGCTGAGAAAAATCCTTGGCAATATGAACGTTACAAAGTCCAACAGACCGTATTCTCCACCTGAGAAAAACATCATCGGCAATACAGAATATCGTTACATTCCGCAAAAGGAATATGTGACGGCTGACCGTGATCTTGTGCTGAAAATGGCTGATATTATGGCTCGGAGAGGTATGCAGTTTTCGGGCAGAATCTATCCGTCCGGTAAAGGAACGCTGACGGTAAGTCACGCTGACTTCGTTGCTGTCCGCAATATCAAGGACGAAGTGATCAGTATGCGTAAGCAGTTTGCAAGTCCTGATAAGGCACAGGAAGTCGGCAACCGTGATTACTGTGCAAACCGTGATACTCGCTATTATATGAGCAAGCTCACACCTGAGCAGTTCAAGGAAGTCAAGCCGTTTTTGGAGACAAGTGTGAGCTATCATGCAGTTTCCCGTGAAGGCAAGGTCGCATTTGCAGTCGATAAGGAGAACGCTCCTGCTTTTCATAGAGCATTGGAGAACGCTGTCCGTGAGGTCGGTATGCTCCGAAATATGGCTGACCTCGGTCTGACTATGGAGCAGAATGTGGCACTTTCTTCCGTGGTGCATTGTCTTGCGGTGGAAGATGTAAAGCTCAATCTCGCTGACTTTTTCGATAATCGATACGATGAAGCACAGTTCAGTGAAATGCTCTCTCTTGTTGATGCGTATCTGTCACAAGCTCCGGCTGAACGTTATGGCGAACACTCCAAACTGAATGATATGCTTGAAGCCAAGTCAAGTTTTGACCGCAGTATTGAGCTTTCTGACTTCTTTTCTCAGCACGATTTCTCCGATGAACAGAGGGCGGCTATTACTGCTATGTTTGTTGGTGATGTGACGAAAGGACAGATCGACAGCATTGACGAAACATTCACGGCGGAGGATATTCAGGCATATGATGAGATCCTGCACAATGCTTTGCAGGAGTCCGATGTTGCAGACTTTCTGACTGCTCACAAGCAGGCGGTCACTGACCGTGAGAACGCAAGCAAAGTTCCCACTGAGGAAGAAGTGCTGTTTCAACAGGCTGACCTTGCAAAATTCCTTGCGGAGCGTACTCTGTCAAGCGACGAATGGGAAGATATGGCGTATCCTCTGTTTAGTAGCGGTTATCTTGATAAACACAAGCCCAGCGACAAGGCGACTTTCGGATATAACCTGAGTGAGTCTGCACTCTATGACCTTGCCCAGCGTTTTCATGACGGTGAGGATATTCGCCGTGAGCTTGCTCTCGGACTGTTAGGGGGCGGCACAACCGCAGATATTGAGTTTATCTTTGAACAAGGTGAGATCTCAGACCGTACTTATTATTATGCTGAAAACCTCCGTCACTCTCTCCATACAGAAAAGACAGAGGACGGATATCATTGCAGTTTCAGCGGTATGGAGCGTTTTGTTTCTTTTGAGGAGATCGGACAGGCTTTCATTGACCGTATCCACGAGGAATTTGATGACTTGGCATATTGGGCTGTTCTGGATTATATCAAAGATGATATTCCCGATATATCCGATGATACCGTAAAGGAACTGATCACTGCATTTGACGGTGCAGCTCTCCACGGCTGGGAGAACGGCGACAATCAGCCTAAGCTCAACCGTATTAAGAAAGCCCTGTTTGATGTTCTCGCTGATGAGGAGCAGACAGAAAAGGCGTTTGCTTGCATTGCAAAGCACAAGTATAACGTAACCTTTGAGCCTGAACAGCCCGAAAAGCAGCCTGACAGCCTTACATTCCATTTCGGAAAGGGTGACGGTGATGAATGGGTCAGCGAAAGCGACATCGTTCACGATTTTGCTCTTGCACACCCTGATTGCAGTTTTGCCCTTGGAAATGCTGTCCTCGAATACCTCGATGAAAAACAGCATTCGGAACGTAATATCCCCGATCTGAAAGCTGGCTGGTATAAAAAAACAGACTTCACGATCACTGCCATCATAGGCGGTGAGGAGTTCAGCTATGAGGGCCGCTTTGATATTGGTGACGGAAAAGGTACGGGCGGTGGTTCGCTGATCGACCATATCCGTGCCCACAATGAGGGTATTCTCGGTTATACGCAGCACCCGTTCAATCAGCCGGAGTATCAGGAAAGAGCGAAGCACACACTTGATGTGTTTGTCCCTTTTCTCGAAGCTCATTCCGAGCTGACGGCTGAGGAACAGCGTATTTTCGATGATTTCAAGGCACAGCACCTGATTCGTGGTTATGATGATATTACTGTCGCTGAGGAAAAGCTCCAAACTCTGCAACAGATCGTAGACAAATTTTTCGGCACTGACTGCGAATCGGCGGAGACAGAGAACGGCACTTGGAAATTGGCTATCGCTGAGGGTGATAAGGTTGGAGAGCTTTTTTATGGCGGAGACCCCGTTTGCGGTATCTATAACCGTGGTGATAAAATGGAGATCGAGCCGTACCGTGAGCTGTCCACATTCCTGAAGCTCCTGCAAACTGCAATGCTTGAACATAATCCCGATAAGCCTGTGGAGATCATGGATTTTCAGCGTACCTTTGAAACTCCGCTTGACAAGGCAAAGTCGCTTATCAACGACTTCTGTGAAGCGGAATACCGTCAGGGTGCTGATTTTGATGATCTGCACAATGTCGGTCTTGCGTTTACCACGCTGACCGATGATGAGCTGCCGATTCAGGTAACGGCTGACCTTGTGGACTTCAAAATCACCTATGAATTTGACGGCGAGGTTTATAATACGGAGCAGTATGATAATATCGAGGATATGATCGAGAACGGTCTGACGGGGCTTGATTTCTCTGACCTTGTTTCCGTTCCCGATGATGTTATCGACAGGCATAAAAGCAAGGACGAACAGACGGTAGAGCTTATGAGCGATGCTTCTGAGGTTCAGGATATTTCTTCTGTGGAAGATGTGCCTGCGGTCACGCTGAAATATAAGGGTGATGCTGAAAGCCTTGACGAGATCAAAGACAAGGCACTTTCCCTCGGTGCTACGGTTATTATCGACAATGCCGATGGTGTTATCTCTATCGACACCTATGAAAACCACAATGCAGAGCTTGACGGTCTTGCTTATGAGCTGGGCGTTATGGCGGTCGATGATGCTCCTGCGGTGGAGACTCCAACTGCGGAGACTGAGGCCATTGACCGTCCTCTCTTTACGGACGCAGCGGTCATTGACGAAATTCAGCGTAATGAAAATGCTGATGTTCCGTTTTGGGAAATGCCCGAAGCACAGGGTGAACAGCTCTCTCTTTTCGGTGATCCCGAACCGCTGACCACTTCTAAGCCTGCGCCCGAAAAGCCGAAGTCTGAATTTGCCAAAGGTCCGGTGGTTGACGGTGTTCAGGTCTATGAAGCACTTGCCGCCGAGATTGACCGTGGTACTGGCTTTGTTCACGGAAAACTCCGTGTGCAGGACTTTTACGAGGAAAAGCACTCGACTATCCAGCAGTTAGCCGATTTTCTGAAAAAGGAATACGGCACGGGCGGTCACAGCGGTGAGGGCAAGATCTCACTCGTTGACTATAATTCTCAGGGTATTACTTTCAGCTTTGAGAATGGTGAGAAGTTCCGTCATTCGTGGTACAATGTCGCAACAATGACAGAATCACGGCTCAGGGACGATACATACCTTTCTGCCGAACAGAAAGCAGAGAGGGCGGCGCTCAAAGCAGAGCAGTCCGCTGAGAAACAGTCTCCCCATACCGTCGAGGTTGGAGACCGATTTCGTCACAAGATTACTGGCGAAGTTTCTGAGGTTATTTCGCTGACAGGCGCACTTCCGTTCTATTCGGACGATTGCACCATTCAGCGTGAAAGCAGCGGTTTTGCTGTGACGGAGAATATCTCATACGATAAGCTCCTGAACAGCGGTATGTATGAGTATATCGGCAAGGCTGAACCAGAAAAGGAGCAGTCTGCACCCGTGAAGCCCGAAAAGGCAGAGGTCACACCCGATAAACCTGAAATTCCAACGGTCAAGAACCTGTCTCAGCTCAAAAAGGCTATTCAGCCGGGTATGATGTTTGAAATCAGCGATCATCTCCGTCCTGAATGTATCGGAGAGTGCAGAATCGTCACGGGTGTAAGCACCGTTGATTTTACTTCCCGAAAGCTCGATGAAAACGGCAAACCTACGGGCAAAGACCTCCACATGGAGTTTGACCGTGCGAAGAACTGGACTTTTGACGGCGGTGAGCTGACTTCTCGGCTTGACAACGGCGATATGCTCATGAGCTTTCATTTCATTGACAGCTTGGAGCGTGAGCAGACTGTTCAGGCTGAGAAAGAGCCTGAGCTTGCGCCTGTGGTCGATGAGATTGGTAGCGATAACGCCGAGGTCGATGCTCCTGCACCGGAAGCAACTGCACCCGATAAGGGCGAAAACTTCACGATCACTGATGATGCTCTCGGTGAGGGTGGTGCAAAGGCGAAATTCCGTGCAAATGTCGATGCGATCAAAACGCTGAAAACACTTGAACGGGAGAAGCGTTCTGCGACTGCTGAGGAAAAGGAAACCCTGTCGAAATATGTCGGCTGGGGAGCTTTGGCAAAGGCTTTTGATAAGAATGATGAGAAGTGGGCCGCAGAGTATAAGGAGCTTTCCGAGCTGCTGACTCCGCAGGAATACGCTCAGGCACGTTCAACGGTAAATGATGCGTTTTATACAAGCCCCACGGTTATAGACGGCATCTACGAAGCTCTCGCCAATTTCGGCTTTGAGGGCGGCAACGTATTAGAGCCTGCAATGGGTATCGGAAACTTTTTTGGCAGAATGCCAGAAGATATGCAGTCGCACTCTCAGCTCTACGGCGTGGAGATCGACTCGTTATCCGGCAGAATTGCTCAGGCACTCTATCCTGATGCGGATATTGCTATTCAGGGCTTTGAGCAGAACCGTTTTCAGAACGGCTGCTTTGATGTGGCTGTGGGCAATGTTCCGTTCGGTGAGCTTGGTTTCCGTGATACTGTCCACGATACAACGAAACTGCACGATTTCTTCTTTGCAGAAGCTCTCGACAAGCTGAAAAACGGCGGAATCATGGCATTTGTTACCTCGGCAGGAACACTTGATAAGCGTGATGAATCTACAAGACAAATGCTTGCGGATAAAGCCGACTTTATCGGTGCTATCCGTCTGCCAGGCGGCAAGAACGGTGCATTTAAGGATAACGCAGGAACAGCGGTCACAACTGACATCATCTTCCTGCAAAAGCGTGAAGGCAAGTCTGTTGCTGAAATGTCCGATATTCCCGATTGGGTACACATCGGTGAAATTGCTGACGGTCTGCCAATAAACAAGTATTTTGAACAGCACCCCGATATGGTGCTTGGCACTGTGGTCGAGGGCAACAAGCTCTACGGCAGCGGTACAATGGTTGTCGCCGAGGACGGCTTTGACCTGAAATCGGCACTTCATGAAGCTGTCGGAAAGCTCTCGGCGGAGATCAGTCATGAGCGTGGCAGAGATGTGTATGCTAAGACCGCTGACGGCGTTCAGGTTCAGATTCCGTCTAATCTGCGTAATTACAGCTTTTTTATGTCTGACGATCAAGTTTTCTTCAAGAAAAATAACGCCGCCTGCGAGTTCCGTTTCGATAAGGGAACAGCGCAGCACAAGCGTTTTAAGGCGTTTATTGAGCTTCGTGATCTCACCCGTGAGCTGATCGAAGCAATGGAACTTGACAAGCCTGACAGCGTTATTAAGGATTTGCAGGCAAAGCTGAATGTGGTGTATGATGATTTCTACAAGAAGTACGGTATTATTCATTCTCAGACGAATAAGCGGTATTTCAGCGAAGATGTGTCATACAACCTTGTGGCAGGGCTTGAAAAGAGCTATGATAAGACAAAGCTCCTTGCAAAGTCCGATATTTTCACAAAGCGAACTATCGTGCCGCCGAAGGCTGTGGAACACGTTGACACGGCACTTGAAGCTCTGACACTCTCCATTGCTGAGAAAGCACGGGTTGACTTTGAGTACATGAGCAGTCTGACAGGTATGACCGAGGACGAGCTGAAGCACGACCTGACGGGTGAGATCTTCAAGATTCCCCATACGGAGAATGATTATCAGACGGCAAGTGAATACTTGTCGGGCGATATTCGCAAGAAACTCCGTGAAGCCGAGGAGATCGCTGAGTACGATCCTGACTTCAATATCAATGTATCAGCTCTGAAACAGGCTATGCCTGAACCGCTGAAAGCCGGAGATATTGACATTAAGCTCGGTGCCGCTTGGCTTGATCCAAAGTATTACGAACAGTTCATGTATGAGCTGTTGCAGACACCAGCGTATCAGCGGAGTGACAGTCCGTCTGCCCGTTGGAACAAGTCTGCTATCGTCGGTGTGGAGTATTCCGTTCACGCTAACTCTTTCCATGTAAGCAACAAATCTTCCGACAGGTCGGTGCTTGCGACTCAAAAGTACGGCACACACACGATGAACGCTTATGACATCTTTGAGCATTTGCTGAATCTGCAAGAGCCGAAGGTCTACAAGACGATCGAAGTGCCGGATGGCTTGGGCGATACTAAGGAAAAGCGTGTGGTGGATATTGATGCTACCCGTGTGGTACAGCGCAAGGCTGACGATATTCGCAAGGCTTTCAAGGCGTGGATCTTCAAAGATTCTGTCCGCCGTGAAGCTATTGTGGAGCGTTACAACGAACTTTTCAACTCCATTCGTCCCCGTGAGTTTGACGGCTCGGCTCTTTCTTTCCCGATGATGACGGCTGACATTCATCTGCACGATCATCAGAAAAATGCGATCGCTCACGCTATGTTCGGCGGTAATACGCTGTTTGCTCACTGCGTTGGTGCCGGAAAAACCTTTGAAATGATCGCTACTGCAATGGAAAGCAAGCGTTTAGGGCTTTGCACTAAGAGCCTGTTTGCTGTCCCGAATCATCTGACGGAGCAAATCGGTGACGATTTTCAGAAGCTCTATCCGGGTGCAAACATTCTTGTTGCAACAAAGAAGGACTTTCAGAAAGCGAACCGACAGCAGTTATTTGCTAAGATAGCTACCGGAAACTACGATGCAGTTATTATCGGTCATTCTCAGCTCGGTAAAATCCCTGTTTCTAAGGAAAGACAGGTCATGACGATCCAGAGCCAGATCGATGATATTCTCCGTGGTATCGAGGAGCTTAAAAAGAGCGAAGGCTCTAAGTTTCAGATCAAGGCTATGGAGCGTACCCGTAAAAGTCTGCAAAAACAGCTTGATAAGCTCGAAAAGGCAAATCAGGACGATACGCTGACCTTTGAACAGCTGGGAATCGACCGTCTGTTCATTGACGAAGCCCACGAGTTCAAAAATCTGTTCGTCGCCACAAAATTGCAGAATGTAGCCGGAATTTCCAATTCGGCTTCACAGAAAGCACTCGATCTTTTCCTCAAATGCAGATACCTCGATGAAAAGACTGGCGGCAAGGGCGTTATTTTTGCAACTGGCACACCTCTGAGCAATTCTATCACAGAGCTGCACACCATGATGCGTTACTTGGAGTATGACTTCCTGCGTGACCACGGCTTACAGCACTTCGACAACTGGGTTGCGGTTGTCACCCACCCAAAAGGACAACCATTTATTGCTGATGAATTTCCACGCTATTCTGCGGAAGTAAGAGGTTTCTGCTGTCTGCGAGGGGCTTGCTGATGAACTTGTAGTAAATGTCCACCTTGCGAGGTGCATTGCGTTCTTCGGGACGGGCGTGGACTACAATGAATTCGATCAGGTCTAAGCACAGCTCACGGGTAAGGCAAGGTGCATCGCTCCACTTCTTCAAACGCTGAATGAACTTCTCAACGTCCAGTTCGTCCTGCTGTTCCTGCGCTCTTGCCTTGCGATACTGCTCCGCCTGCGCAGTAAGCTCCCTTTGCTCGGCAGTATACTTTTCAAGCATTTTCGCACTCAGATCTTCGGGCAGCTTACCGAGCATTCTTTCTTCGTAGGTCTTGCTGATGATCGTGTCAAGCTCCACCAGACGGCTCTCAGCCTGTTTCAGAAGTCGGCTCTCGTCCTCAGTCTGCTGTTTACGTTCGTTTGCCTTGATCGCAAGATAACGCTGTCTCTCGCCGTCCTCGTCCTCAATGACACGCTTTGCTCTTGCACGAATATCCTCAAGCACCAACCCCTCAATGATACGCTGTAAAATTGAATGCGAGGAGCATACCTCCTTGCCGTGGTTCGCATAAGTGTTGCAAATATAGGTGACGAGCTTGTATTTGCCACGCTTTTTTGATTCATGGAACGTAGTGTTGTTTTTCAGCTTCGCCCCACAGTCGGCACAGTACATCAGACCGCCGAGTGGAAGGATCACTCCGCTTTTTGTGACCTTGCCGTGACTGCACGACTTGTTGACCTCCTGCACCTTATCCCATAATTCCTTGTCCACGATAGGCTCAAAGGCATCTTCAACGACGATCCATTCATCAGAATCTCTGATATACCTTTGGTGATTTTTGTAGGAAATAGTGGTGTATTTCTGATTGACAACACAGCCCTTGTAAATGGGATTTTCGAGAATATCACGCACCATTGCGGCATTCCACAAGTGGTTGGATATGTAGGGATTCGGCTTGCCCAAACGCTTGTATGTGTAATCGGACGGAGTGATAACCCCCTGAGCGTTGAGTGCCTTAGCGATCTGCGGAGAGCTTGCACCCTCGAAACGCATTTTATACATCATACGGACATAGGGAGCGTTCGTTTCATCGACTACGGGCAATCTGTCCTCAGTGTCTCCCACAAGATAGCCAAACGGTGCAACAGGAGCATGATACTTGCCCTGCTTTGCATTGGACACCATGACCGCACGAATTTTCTTTGAGGTGCTGGCGGCGTGCCATTCGTTGAAAAGATTGACTATCGGCATCATGTCCATAGCCGTGCTGTTGCGTTCAAGGGTATCCACGTTGTCGCTCAGGGCGATGAAGCGGATATTGAATGAAGGGAAAACGTAATCAACATACTGACCGACTTCGATGTAATTACGACCGAAACGGGAGAGGTCTTTACAGAGTATCAGGTTTATCTTTCCCGACCTCGCATCATCGAGAAGTTTCTGGACACCCGGACGGTTGAAGTCAGTACCCGAATAGCCGTCGTCCTCGTATATCTCCACCAAATTCCAGCCTGTTTGCTTGCTGACGTACTCCGTCAGCATTTTTTTCTGATTTTCTATTGAAATGGATTCTCCTGCGCGCTCGTCCTCCTGCGATAAACGCACATAGATACCCACGTTGTAATGTGACTGCTTTGTCATAATGATAAACTCCTTTCTGATAAAACAAAGCAGCCATATTCGGTATATCTCAAAGAGCATGGAATACCGAATATGGCAGTAAGGACTACGCTGTTTCGGGTTCTTCCATTGCTCTGTGAACAGCATGATCGTGAAGCACCTTGTCGAGATTTTTCTCTCCAACAAAGTGGGCGGTGACAATAAAAGTCTGTCCCTCGATCTCATAAGTCGCTGTGTCGGTGGGCTTGTCTTTATATCGCTCCACCTTTTCAGCAAGTGTCTCTTTCTTCTGCAATTTTCTCCTTTCCGCCTGCGATCATCTATCTCTACACGCATAGGCTTTTTGTTGCAGGGCGTTACTCCTGCACAGTAATATTATAGCGCGCACCGCTGAGACTTGTCCATAGGTATTGCGCCCAAAGTTTATGTATCTGATTTGTGCGCACCAGACAGCCTCAGACGGAATTGCTATAATCGTTTTGTTGTCGGATATATTTTAATCCGAGTAAGGATTTTTCTTCTCAAAGAAAGAAGTCTGACCGAGCATTTCTTCCTCGTCAGCTTCATCGTGAGAGCTGATATCCGACACAGGTTCATCATCAGCACCGGACGTAACCGCCTGCTCATGTTCTCTTGCGATCATATCCGCAAGAGCCTGCCCCTCACAGCTATACTGTTTACACAGCGACTGATAGATCAGAAGAGCTTTCTGCTCACTGAGCTTTTCGCATTCTGCCGTGTCGGTCTGGATACGCTCTTTCAGTTTGCCGATCTTCTCATCGAGCTTCGTGATCTTCTTTGCAATGTCAGCCATATCATCACCACCATTCGTTTCTGATTTCGGAATCATACCCGATGATAATATTATAGCGCGCAATACCGTACTTTATCTATTGGCAGTGCGCATGAACTTTGGTGTGTCAGATGAGTTTTGCGTTCGACAAATTGTTATGGGGAATTTATTTTGACATCAAAATCACACCGCAGAGATACAGCTTTCAAGCATCGGGAAAATGATTATTCAATAAAAGTCGCATAGCTCCAACCGCTCAGATGAGCGCCTGAGCGACTATGAGAGTTCGCTCAGACATATTTTCACGAAAGCGATAAAAATTAACCGCTCCGACCTCAGCGGTCGGAAGAATATTAAAATCAAACCCAGCAAGCTCTGCATATTGTGTACACAAGTTCACAATATGCGCTGGCTTTCAAACCCAGCAAGCACGGTATTCATGGGGTACATTTTGAAAAATGCCCCCCTGAATACAACAGCTTGTTAGAGGGTTTTGCACCCCTAAGACCCCGCTTGAAAAATGAAAGAAAAAGTGATATAATAGACAATGAAAATGGGCGAATACTATGATTTTGGAGGTTTGTCTATGAACGTAAAATCAGACGAGGAACGGAAGTCAAAGGTGCTGAAAGTCCGCTTGAACGACAAGGAGTTTGCCAAGCTGAAACAGTACACAGAGGAAAGCGGTCTGCGCTCTATGTCAGAATATATTTTCAACTCGATTATCGCCACTCCCATAATTGAGTTGACGGACGAAGAACTTGCACCCGAAAAGGCAAGGCTGAAAGAAATATCCGATCGCATAAATTCCATAGCTATTCAGGTCAATCAGACGGGAAATATTTATCCCGAAGATATGCAGGAAATACGTCAGGGAGTTGAGGAAATCTCGGCAAGGCTTGCAGAGTATCAAACAAAATTGGAACGCTTTGCCGTGACACCGCAGACGTTCAGAGCGATAGTCGATAAGGCTCACGAGGACGTGAAGAAATAAGAGGAAAAATGCACCGAGGAAAACGCTTTTATTGCTGCGCCCTGTACAAGAATTATTACAATTATCCCGATATGCTGGACTTCGGTCGTTTTATCGGATATAATGGATTCACGATAAAACTTTTGGAGGTAACAGCTATGTTAAAAACACCCGAATTGGCAATGCCAAGATCACGCAAAGTCACTACCGTATACAACGGCAAGCGTGAGGTCTGGACAGACTATGAAGAGGCAAAGGCATTTTTCCTTGAAATGATGATGTCCACAGAGGGTGAGGAACGTGACCGTGCAGAGTGCGTATATATTCAATTAATTCATGGACTTGATGAGTGCGGCGACGAAGATGAATAATAAAAAGCCGGGTAGAAACCAATCATTCTACTCGGCTCATTTTCTTATTTCACTTCATGGAAAGAGACTATTTTTTCATTTGCTATTACTATAACGTTCAACAACCAATTATCTTTATTCCCACCAAGTATTATTAGAATGGGCTCAGGACAATTGAGTTTTTTATCATGAGAGAGGGAGAGCATTTGCTCAATATCTGAACGACTTGGGGTGGGCGATGAATTAGGGTGATAATGCCATTCTCCTAAGTAATATTGGTTATCTTTCCATAGCGTATCCAGCTTTATTTGCAAGCCATTTATTCCTCTTTTAAACTGTGTTTTTTTCTTAACTGAATCATCAGGAGAATTAGTGATCTCAGAAATATGAGCAGTAAAATTGTCACCTGAGTAACTACCTATTAAAATACCTCCTGTTTCATATGGATTTGATTTATCACACAGGTTGTGCATTATATTAAGTTGCTTGATAGGCAATTCTATTTTCAGATGAGTATCAGAATTAAAAAACACCATACTAATCACACTCACATTTATCAATTAAGGAATAGCTTTCATAGTAGTCATTTTCTTTTTGCTCATATACCAAAGAAATTTGCTTCGATTGACCTGTATTAATGTATTTTTCAATATTCTTTACAGAAACGGCTGCCATCCATATATCATCGCTTCGGGCAGGAAATGTGGGGTGCCAACAACCTATGCCATCTCTTGGTAAAGTGCTTTCATTTATATCTCTCAGATCATCTTTTGTATATGGCAAGATAAATTCATAAAAGTTATCAAAATTATATCTTGTATTGTTCTGCATATTGATGTACAGTTTTCTTGCACCAAATCCTACAGATACAGAGATTAAATAATGAGGATGTTTCAATTCAATGCTACTGAGCGTATTCAAAACACTGTCTTCACCTGTACAATCAATAATTATATCAAAGCACTCTATGTCAATATTTGTATGTGGAACAGCGCTATCAGAAGTCAACAATAGTTGATTGGTAATTGGTTTAATTTCAGCGTGAGGTGTTATTGTATTCAAGTGTGAGCAAAGTGAGGTGCATTTGTTACTTCCTATAGAATTAAGATTAAGTGTATGCCTTGATAAGTTTCCGACTTTGAATATATCACTGTCAGCTATTGAAAGACTGTATATTCCAGCTCTAACTAGTATTTCAGATATAGAAGCTCCGATACAGCCAGCACCGATCAAAAGAATTCTTTTTCTTTGAATTGTTTTGGACATTTTACCTCGTTGAGAGATTTCTTCTTGACTCCAATTCTCAGATAAGATCCAATCTATCTGCCTATAATTTTTTAAAATCACAGTAACATCTCTGTGCCAATAGCCTTTTTCATTTTTTCTGAAACCTTTGGGAACTTGATGCCCACATGATAGTGTCGGCAGTAGAAATGCTTTCCAGTAAATAATCTCGTTTTCCTGAAACCAGTATATCGGTATCGGAAATCCAACCAAGAATAAATGGGGCAAACCATCGCGCAAATATCGGGAACTTTTTTTGAGTATTGCTTTGATATCGTAGCCCTGAGATTCGCATACTTTCTGTAATTCTTCCCATGTTTCAGGGACTTGCCAATTTTTTAAAACAGGAACACTTTTTAATAACAACCATGGGGATTTACTGATTCTATCTGAATTCTGTTTTTCTAATGCTATTCCCCAATGTAAGTGATGGATAGGCTTATTTTCAAATGAATAGAATGTTTTTGGGTAAAAGATAGTTGGTTTTGATTTGTAACAATCAATATCAACTAAACCATATCTATAATCAACGTCCTCCCATTGCATATAAGTAACTATATCTTCCGAAAAGGCAAACTGACAGTCAAGAAGAATGTTATCATTGAATTCTGGAAGTTCAAATAATTCATTACTGCTTACCAATCTGTTGTTGGCGGCAGATTCCAACCATTCCACTGCTCTTTGTACATGAAATAGCAATCTATCCTCGACAGAAAATGGCTCTGGGTTATGGGAAGAAAGAGTGTTGACATCAACGCATAATGAGCCACTTCTCCACAATCCATTCTTACTAATGAAATAATTGTTTGCCTGATGGTATAACGTTGTTGTAATGCTGTTATCAATGTCGGGAAAAATTTTAACTTTACCTTGAGGATATGTGGGTTCGACCACAACATACCATTGAGATGTGATTGGGAAATACCTATTTTCCGTTTCAACCGAAATTGATATATGATAATACCACAGTTTATTTGCGTTATCATATTTCCAGTCATCTATCATTTGTACCGCAGGGTACAAGCTATCAAGTTCTCTTCGAGCTATTTTTAGCCGCTGGACCACTTCATCTTCGTTCATTTATGCAAATCGCCCTCTTGGAATCTCCGTTGTTCTTTCTGTACGCTTACTAAAGCCGTTCATGGAATTATTCTCTTTAGTCGGAGGCTCAGGAAACATCGAACCAAATAGATTTCTCCATTTTGAAACACTTTCATGTAGATCTTCGCAATCATATGCTTCTCTTGCTTTTTTAGCAGCATCACAAACAGATACATAAAAATCGCTATAATCATCGTCTGACAATCTACCAAAAACATCATGCTCAGGAACTCCTCGATCTGCAAGGAACGGCTTTGTCGGATAATAGTTTACAATTTTTTCAAGCGTTAATACAACACCCTCTGCTACGCTTACTATTCCATCCGGACAACAATCTCCAATGAAGTGTTCTAATGGATAACTCTTGGGGTGTTTCATGTCAGGGCACATAACCTTTTTCCACCATTTCAACGCTTTTACGACATTTATATAATGACCATTACATCTCTTGTTTTTTTCAACAGTCCATCTGATTTGTTCGAGAGGGTGAGTTTTATCCCATTCATCGGCTTCACGGTCAGGGATTAATAGTGGCTCGTCTTTCCAACTGCTATCTTCTGAACTGCTAAAAAACGTAAAGTTTTCTTCAATCGTGGACTCAGAGATCAGCTCTTCAGAACTCAGTTCTTCTTGAACTGTTTCACTCGGAGCCGAGGTAGGTACTATATCAAGATCAACATAGCTTAAACTTATTCCAAGTGAACGACCTTGCTTACGATACTTTCCTGCGTAATGCTTCTCCAAAAAAGGTATAAACTTATCCAATGCCTCTTCTGGCGTTGTGATTTCAGAATCAAGATTTGTGACAACAATTATATCCACATCGGACTTATTGCCATTCTTTGGCTTTACTGCGGTTGATCTTCGATAGCTTCCTTGCAGAAATGTGCTTACTATTATTGGCGATAAATCTTCATCTGCCAGCAGTCTTTTTCTTAAAGTAGTATGTCCTGTTTTCAAATCGCTGACCTGGTTGTCTGATAGACGGATAGCTGATAAAAAATCAGAAAAATATGTAGGCGCAGTTGCCATAATTATCGTCTCCTTTACGGTATATTTTTAAACGAAGTTGAATATGTTCCAGTATCTTTAGCTTCTAAATCAAACTCATATAAAATACAATTGCCAAATCCTCGAGATCTCTGACCAAGAAAGAACATAAAAGCGTTAGGGGCTGAAGCGAATATATGAATATTTGCCCTTCTTTCTGCGGTAGTTCGTTGAGCAAGAGATGAAACAACCTGCTGAACAAGATTTATCGCATGGTTGGCATTTTGTATAGAGTCGAAGGAAGGACCTTTTCCACCAATTGTCAGTGTGATCATTCTCCTTATTTTAAGCCCACTCTCCGAAATGTATTCGATTACATTATCTTTTATATCACGAGTGACGCTTATGATAAGGCAGGTATCAGATCCGTTTATATCAATACGTTCATCACTGACATCAAAGTTTGTAAATGAAACATCGCTTGAGTCATCTATATCCCATACTTCTGACTTGTGCGATGGATCGGGATTACTGGGAAAGGCAGATATTCTGGATTTAGGATCGAGTATTCTGCCAGCAACGAACGCAATTGATAATGGCACTTCTATCATTAATTGATAATTATAATTTACGTTGGTATTAATCTTCAAAAAGCTATCTAATTCTGAATAAATGTCTCTGTCCCAATCATATTCTGATTTGAGCTTTCTGCCATCGAATTTGTCTTTGAGTGAAAGAATCGTTTCTGTAGCACCTGATAAATATTCAGTTCCACGTTCAAAACTAACGATTCCTATTGCCTTGAAGCCAAAACATCTATTCTTCAGCATCAATACATATTCTTCAATTTGAGAATCAAATATTGATTTCTCTATACCCGAACTTTTTAATGATGAAAGGAAATTATCTGTTACTATTGCTTTCACGATTAGATTCAACTGATCATACATCAAGGCAAATCCTTTTGTCGAAAGATACTTCAATAAAGATGCTATCAATAAATCAGTTAGTATATTTAAGTCAAAAGGATAATTAATTATCCTGAGAGTCTTGTCTTTTATGAGAGAGGTGTCGAATGTAGACAATGCTTCTTTATGTCCTTTTCCTAACTTTGTCTTATCATTATTATTATCTTGTAAAGCAATGAGGGCATTTTTGAATTCAATCGCCTTTTTTCCTAATTGTCCAATTAAGAATACCTCGCATTCAGCTGCACCTATGTCGTCCTTAATCAAATCATTTGCCCAATTAATTATATCACAGCGATCAAAAGAGTTAACATTTGATTTAACCTGAATGCTTTTAATGACACTTCCATTGCTTTCCAAAGCTATGTCAACCTTGTCGTTATCGGAATTATACTCAACATATATCTTATCCCAATTATCTTGGCACAACGCTTGAAATATCGAAGCAAATGTCTGGTATAGATATCCTCTGGATCCGTCTTTTCCGCCCAAATTTATTCCTCCTTTGATCAATCCTTTACTACAAATTTCTTTGCAATCATCATAAATGTCGAGTTGGAAAATATCTGATTTGCAGGAATAAACAGATACTTCCATGGCTTAAATCCGTTTGCTTCGCTCCAATGCGTTACAGTCACGCAGTAGAGGATACCACGCTTCTTTTTGGCGATAACATCGGGATCGTTAAGGTCTCTCTCAGCCTTGACCTCAACAAGATAGATTGTGTCCTCAGTCTCTACCACAAAATCAGGTTCGTAATTCTTGCCGTGATTATATGTGATGTTAAACTCTTTAGGTGAGGGACGAAGCCAGTTCAGTACATCTGGATCACGTTCGATGATACGGGCAAAAGACAGCTCACCCTCGGCACTATCAAATTTAACCTCGCTGAACACGCCCTTTTTAATGTCCGTAAACAACACAGTACGCACATCTCCCGTGAAATTGCCATATAGAGGAACGGAAGATCGGTAAGTATAGCTCGAAGTAAGATTATATTTCCGTGTGCCGACAACCTCCTCCTGAATAAGACCGTTATCACAATAGAAGTGCTGCATCATCTGCTTGTAAATCCTGTCGGCTATATCACGCTTATACATCATAACAATATTCTGCATACCGTTCGTGCCGTAGTAATCTTCATATTTGTCAGTAACCTGAGTAATCAGCTTGAAAAGGAGCGATTTGCATTTATTATAGTCTATCTCAGGCTTTTTACGAAGCTCACCGAGGATAACACGTTTCGGCTCATATCCCTCAAAATCAATGGCATCTGCACTGACACGCTCCTGATCGGACTGATCTTCAAGGTTCTGTATGAGCATTTCATTTGTCAGCGGTTCATGATTGAATTCGGATAGGTCAATATCGAAATCCATAAACACATATTCCTCTGCGCCTGCATCGGTTATGCGTATCTGAGGGATAGGAATAAACTTCTTTTCGGCTGCCTTATGAACTTTTTCTGTATGTTCCTCTGTCCAGCGGATAATCGCAGGAATACTATTTTCATGAAATGTCTGAGCAAGGTCTGTATTCTCAGTTACAGCACTTACCGCCTTTTTAGCGATCTCCTTGACCGCAGTTGGTGTTACCGTATGTGTCGGAGCAGTCTGTATTGCCTGATATACCTCTTTCTTGACAGTCTCCTGAATAGCCTGCAATGCGGTATCTGCCTGTTCTGAGCGCTCTATGCCCGTTGCTTCATAAGCAGAAGTCAGTACCTCATCAGGTTCTTCTTCCCATTCAAACGCAAGCTGGGGAACAGCGATTTCTTCCGGCTTTATCTCCTCGACCTTAATTACATTTCCAGCCTTGAAGATAGAATCGCCCTTCTGTGCTTCCGCAAGAATATCGCTGAACTTGTCATGTGCCGTCAGCATAACAGAGTCAATCTCCTTATCGCCTGTACGCTCGCCGTAAGGCAGACGCAGACCTCTGCCGACCATTTGCTCACGCAGTATCTTTGAAGCGGCAGTACGAAGCGGAACGATAGTATAGAGATTGTTTACGTCCCAGCCCTCTTTCAGCTTATCGACATGAATGACGATCTCAACGGGATTGTCAGCCTTTTCGACTTCAAGGAGCATCTTTGTATTTGCTTCGGACTCAGCAGCACCCTGTTTAGAGTGTACCACTACTACCTTGCTCTTATAAGCTCCGTTGCAGAAAGCATCAGACTTTATGTATTCTTCTACCCATTTTGCGTGATCGGTATCTTTGCAGACAACAAGTACAAAGGGTTTTATAACGGGCTTCCCATTATTGGCGGCATACACCTGTAACTTCTGCCTGATACGCTCATGACAGATAATACCGTCCTGCAACATAAGCTTGTCTATCTGCTCATCACCGAAATTATAGAAATCCACATCAGAACGGGTAACAGCAAATGGCGTTCTGGTATAACCGTCAGCAATAGCCCTTGAAAGCGGATATTCATATACAACATTCATAAACGGAATCTGCTTGCCTTTGCTTTTCTTTGCCATAAGCGGTGTCGCAGTCAGTTCCAGACCGAGGAGAGGGTGTAGCTCGTTGAGAGCCTGTTCGCCCTTTTCTCCATGATAATGGTGAGATTCGTCCATGATCATCACAAGGTCAGGGAGCTTTGCAAGCGTTTCAAAGAAAGAATCGCCGTAATACTCGTTGACCTTTTTCATATTAGCGTTCTCTTTATCAAACTTGCTAATATTGAAAACGAATATGCGGACTTCACTCTGGAAAAGAGACAGGGGCTTGCTTCTGTAATCCTCACCCGTAATGACCTGCGGAGCATTAACAAAGCAGCTCAGTCCACGAAAAACATATTTTGGACTGTTATTATCGTTCAGATCACGGCAGAGCTTATTGTAAATAGTCGTATTCGGAGCGACAACAAAGAAATTCTTGATATTGTGCTGTGTATAGAGGTATGCGATAAATGCGCCCATGAGCCTTGTCTTGCCGACACCCGTTGCAAGAGCAAAGGTCAGCGACATAAAATCTCGCTCAAAATCGGTGCAAGTCGGGTAGAGAGCCTTGACCGCACCAAGGGCAGCATGCAAATTCATACCCTTTTTGAGGTTTACACTGTTTACGATAATGTCAAGGATTTCAAGCGACTTCTTCTGCGGTTTACGCAAAGACATTACTCCGCTGATATATTCAGGTGTGTAAAGAGTAAAATCAGCCCTCATCGTCGCATTCCTCCTCATCATCGTACACAGGCGGATGAATAATATTCAAGTTATAATCAGCTTTGTCAAATTCACAGCGTTCAAGAAGCATCTGCGGAATTTTCTTGACCGTGATATGGGGATTCAGCTTGTCCATACCCTTATCGAACGAACAGCAGGCAATCACAAGGTATTCATCATCTTCCATATCGCCGATGATAGAATCCATAAAGGCGGTGTTCAGGTGACGGGTAGTAACAAAGAGATAGGATTTCTCATTACCATGAGACTGTTTCCAGAACGCAGAGCTGTCAGGCTCATAAGTAAAGCCTTCATGCAGAGCCATAGCCGCCGCAAGCATATCAGCACTGTAATCGGGATTGATAATGTATTCACCAAACTCGTCTTTATTGATAAGTGTCGGTGCAAGCTCGTAGAAGCGGTATCCGCCGCCATTTTCCCACTTAACAGCCTTTGAAATACCGCCCTTATCTTCACCGGATACGACCATATCAAGGCGCTTTTTGCAATGGGTATATGCGTGTTCTCCCATTTCGATACCGATATAGCGTCTGCCCATTTTATGAGCAACAGCGGCGGTTGTGCCTGAACCGAGGAAGCTGTCAAGGACTAAATCGCCTTCGTTGCTTGCAATTGTGAATACACGTTCAATTAAATGCTCCGGCTTGGGTGTCTGGAATGGATCATCAGGATTTAGAGCTTTTACTTCTTTTTTAGCATCCTGCGTTGTTCCTACTTCCTTATAAAGCCATGTTGTCATAGGAACAACACCACCCTGAACTTCACTTAAAAATGTCTTTTTACGTGGAACATTATTTCCGTCTTTTCCGAACCATATACGATTATCAGCAACAAGTCTTTCAAATTCTTCTCGTGACGAAATCCAACTTCGGCTTTTGGTGGGCATTACCACTCGTCCGCTTGGAGTTGTTATAGGATAATCAGTGCTTGCACTATAAGTCCTTGCTGTAAAATCACTTGATGTCCACGGTCCACGGGGATCATTATCAGGATTCTTATATCGACTATCCATATCTGCTGTTCTTGGAAGCAAGATAGGTCGCCAAATATCTTTGTTCTTGGCATACACCAAGATAAAATCATGACTGTCAGACATCCACTTAGCATCATTTTGAGGTGAGAATTTCTTTTGCCATATAACAGTGCTTATAAAATTTTGTCTGCCAAAGATTTCGTCACACAGCACTTTAAGATAATGTCCTTCATCATCATCAATGCTAATCCAAATAGAGCCGTCATCTGAAAGAAGACGAAACAGTATGTCAAGTCGTGGACGCATAAGATTCAACCATTGACTATGTTCTAAATTATCGTCATAGTGAGAAAAGGCATATCCAGTATTATATGGCGGATCGATATAGATGCACTTCACCTGACCTGCATACTTGCTTTCAAGTGCCTTTAACGCAAGCAGATTATCGCCGTGTATCAGCATATTCTCTGTGTCCGGTGCAGCGTCTGTGTTTGACAGTTCAGGTTTTTCTATCAGCAGGCGAGGTTCGACACTTATCTCCTTGTCTTTACCGTACCATGTCAGTTCAAGTTTGTTCGCCATTGTGTACCTCCCAAAAAAGAGTATAATAATCCAGTATATCTATAATTATAGCACAAACCGCACAATTAGTCAATCATCGAATCGAGTTTTTTCTCCGTTTTCACCAAGGAAAATACAAAAAGCGTTTCAACCTATAAGGCTAAAACGCTTCACTGTTTATCATATTTGATTATATCGGCAGGAGAACATTCCAACACATAGCAGATACGGGCGAGAATATCCAAGTCCATTTTCTCTACAACACCATTGTACCACTTGTTGATGACCTCAAAGCGAGTATTGAAGATCCTTGCAAGGTAGTTCCGTGTGATACCCTTGCTGTCCATAATCTCTTTCAGGTGTATGCTGATCTTACCGTATTCCTTTATCGTAATGACCGATTTAGAGCCGTCCATAACATCACCCCTCAATAATATTCTATCTTGATTGTTACCTCTTGACAATATACATATTAAATGTTACTATGTATAATTATCTAGAGGGATTGAGTTATGAACATCTACACAGTTTGCTTTTTCGGGCATAGATACATAGAGCGTGGAACGGAGATAGAAAACCGCCTTGACAAGCTCCTGCATGATCTGATAACGCAGAAGGAGTATGTTGACTTCCTGATCGGACGGGACGGAGATTTCGACTTGCTTGCTTCTGCTGCCATCAAACGAGCTATCCGCAGTTACGGTTACGGCAATACCCATTTTACGCTCGTCCTGCCATACATGAAAGCAGAGTACCGTGACAACGAAAAGGAGTACCTTGACTATTATGATGAAGTCGAGGTGTGTGCTGAATCGTCCGAAGCTCACCAAAAGTCCGCTATCCAAGTCCGCAACCGAAGTATGACCGACCGAGCAGACCTTGTGGTATGCTGTATCCAACATAAAAGCGGTGGAGCATACCGCACGATACAGTATGCTGAGAAACAGGGCAAGGAGATAGTGAACCTTGCAGACGAAAACTGAATAAGCATCTGAAAAAAAGAATCAGGGCTATGCCTTCCGTCACATACGGTCACGGAGGACATAGCCTTTATCATTTATATTATACCGAAATATAGCTGTTTTGCTATCACTTAAATTCCGTTCTGCCATTTAGGGCGGCGGCAGTCTTTGGCGACCAGAAAACCGATTGGGAGCTAAAGCCTGCGGGCAATGGCTTCAAGGAGCGCACCCGTATCGCCAACTATACAGGTCTACCCGAATTGATGAGTATGTTCAAACAGGTTGCTGATATTCGTACCGCTGATACGCTGAAACTTGATGTGCCTGACTGTGAATATCAGGTGGTTCAAGTCGAAGCCACTTCGTTCCAGCAGGAGCTTGTTCAGGAGCTTGCCGACAGAGCTGATGCTATCAATGCAGGCAATGTTGATCCCACGATTGACAATATGCTCAAGATAACGTCGGATGGAAGAAAGCTTGGTCTTGATCCTCGTCTGATTGATCCGTCATTTGAAGATAACCCCGATACGAAGCTCAACCGCTGTGTAGAGAATGTTGCCCGTATCCACGTTGAAACGGCTGAGGACAGGCTCACGCAGATCATCTTCTGTGATTTGGGCGTTCCGCACAAGGCAACAGGAGAATCAGAGGTCGAGGGCGAAGATGCCGACGATGCTAAAGATAAGAAATCTATTGCTGAGGTTGAATCATTGGAGGAAGAATGCGATTTTTGTGTTTATGACGATATTCGTGACAAGCTGATCGCAAGGGGTATCCCTGCGGAGGAAATTGCATACATTCACGATGCGAAAACTGAACAGCAGAAATCCGATCTTTTTGATAAAGTCCGTAATGGTGAGATTCGTGTTCTGCTCGGTTCTACGGCAAAAATGGGTACGGGTACTAACGTACAGAAACGGCTTATCGCCGTCCATGACCTTGATATACCTTGGCGCCCCGCAGATCTGGAGCAGCGCGCCGGAAGAATTATTCGTCAGGGCAACGAGAACAAGAATGTTCAGATCTTCCGCTATGTAACTAAAGGCACGTTCGATGCATACAGCTATCAGACACTGGAGAACAAGCAGAAATTCATCTCTCAGATCATGACAAGTAAGACTCCTGCGAGAAAGTGTGAAGATGTGGACCAGCAGGCACTCACTTATTCCGAGATCAAGGCTCTCTGCACAGGCGATGAGCGTATCAAGGAAAAGCTGATGCTTGAAAATGAAGTGAAGGAACTGAGGGTACTCGCTGCGGAACACCGCAACACGGTATTTGAAATGGAGGACAAGATCGCTCGTTTCCCTGAACAGGAACAGAAACTTACTGCGATTCTTGCTGATCTCCATACAGATCGTGAAGCACTCCGCAAGCTCCCGATTGATCCCGAACGCAAACTGCCCGTATTCAAGATCACCATTGGTGAAACTGAGTACACCGATAGAAAAGAAGCTGCTAAGGCTCTTGAAGATGCTGTGTTGGCTATCAAATATGCCGATACTCCCGTGAAAGTCGGCTCGTTCCAGGGCTTTGACCTGAGCGTTACAGTAAACAGCAACATGATGGGCGGCGGTATGTCGGCTGGCCTGCAAGGTGCCACTTCACATACCACGAAGCTGATCGAGAGTTTTGCCCACAACTTGAATCGTCTTGAAGCTGCCCTCTACAACATCGACGGCAGAATCGAGAGAACGCAGGATAACCTCGCAAAGCTCAGGCTTGACCACGCAGAAGCGCAGAAGATCGTAGCAGAGCCGTTCCCCCAGCAGGAGGAGCTTGATACTAAGGAGCAAAGGCTGAAAGTCGTAACTGATGAGCTGAATCAGGCGGCTATCGAAGCAAAGAAGAACGCTCCGAAGCGTGAAAAGACTTGCTACTTTGAGAGGGCGAAGATGAAGCGTGATGCCGCAAGGCTCGGCAAAAAGCCAAAAACGCCGAAGGACCAGACAAAGGGCAGGAGCAAGAAGCAAGGAATTGAATAAGCAACTATAAGATTATTCTAAGTAAGTATGCATCCCAATAAGTGAAAAATGATATAATTCACATTATTGGGATGCAATTTCTATCTTGACAGAAAGAAAAAAAAGATGTATAATATATGCAATGGGGTTTGTGTACCCTTTTGATGTTTTCAAGTTATAATCCACACAAGTTGGCTTGTGTAAAATATTACTTAAATACAATGCGAGGAAAGGAATTATCATGGCAAATAAAGAGAAAATGGGCCCTCCTACATTAGAAATGATTCAGGGCAATCCGTACAATTATACTTTTGATGAAGTAGCCAAATGTATGGGAGAAGAACGAGCTAAGTCTTTATTCAAAACCTTGTATAAAAATGGCGTAAGTCCTAAAAATCAAACTATGACTATAAAAGACATATATGTAGGGGGAGATACTACAAAGTATGCTTTTGAATTACAAGATGGCTACTGCATTGAAACAGTATGCATTAAAAGAAGGACTGGCAATACGGTATGCGTTAGCACTATGGTCGGTTGTCCGGTGGGGTGTATTTTCTGTGCATCAGGAAAAAATGGATTTATTCGCAATCTTTCACCAGCTGAAATAGTTCAGCAAATCGTTCTTTTGAAAGAACGTGTCAACAGAATCGTTTTTATGGGGATGGGAGAACCTCTCTTTAATTATGATAATCTGATTAAAAGTATTCATATACTTCGTGATCGCAATGGACTTAATTTTCCTACAGATGGCATAAATGTATCGACTGTTGGACCAGTTGAACAGTTGAAGCGACTGAGAGAGGAGCATTTAAAGATTCAGTTTACACTCTCTCTTCACGCAACGGATCAAGCAACTAGAAACATGATTATGCCGCACATGAAATCCAATAGCATTCATAGTGTTGTCGAAGCTGCGCTTTCCTATTCTGAACGACATAACAGAAAGATTACCATTGCATATCTGCTCGCTCCTGGAATTAATGATAGGGCTTCAGACGTAAGACAACTTGGTAAATGGTTTAGAGGAAAAAATGTACTGATTAATCTTTTACAATATAATGAAACTGCCTGTAAGAGAATCAAACGTCCTAACAAGCAACAATTGGTTGCATTTAAGATTAGACTAGAGGAGGCTGGCTTGGAAGTAAAACTTCGGGAATCAAGAGGTAATAGAATAAAAGCTGCCTGTGGTCAATTAGTAAGTGATTATAATAAAGGGAACGACGCCCCTACGTCTGATTCACCTGAAAAGATGTCGCCTGTGATACACAAGCTTTCTGACAATAAAGCTGATACAACAAGAGGGATAAGAAAAGAAAAACGTCACCCTTTTGCAAAACATAAAGCCAAAAGGAAACGTAAGAAAAACTAATGATGAATTATCCCTCTAACCATTGTTGACTATTCTTTTAATGGTTATCGTTTGCGCTCACCATAATACTATGACGCACGGACGCACCTATGTATGCGCCCGTGCTAACCATAACATGAAAGGTGGGTGTACTGTCTTTCCTTTGCACGGCAGTAGGTGTGTCTCTACAATGACAATATAATGCAATTATTTTTGTGTATAAAAGGAATAACCATATTATTTTATGTGGAGGGATAATATGAGGCTGGCAGATATGCATATTCATACTACTTTTTCGCCCGACGGAAAGTCATCAATGGAAGAGCAGTGTATAAAAGCCATAGAGATTGGGATTCCAATTATTTGTTTTACGGATCATGTAGATTTCAATTCTTCTGAAATAAATGTGGGAAGAATAATTAATAAAGCTTCTACAAATTTTGATGTGTCAGAATATTTCTATGAAGTGAATAGGCTAAGACGTATTTATAACTCCATTCAGATTTTGATTGGGATTGAATTCTCCGAGCCACATCTATTCCCTACTGAATTCGAGGATTACAGTTCTATGCCTTTTGATTATATTCTAGGAAGCATTCATCATTGCTATGGCTCTGTTTTTCCAGGTGCAAAAAACATAGAGGAATCAAAAGCGATTGATGAATACTATAATCTTATAAAGCCCTCTAGAAATACGCTCGAAATGCTCGGCAGGCATAGAAATAGCGACATTCGCTACAACTTTGAGCAAACATCGCTAAAAAACGTGATATTTCAGTGGTTTTATCGCCCATTTTCTTCAAATGGGCACAGTTATCCCGTGTCAGGCACAGGCTTGTTTCAAAATTTTATACCGGCACATATTGTAGACCAGGTTCAAAAGTCCGATCTGTGTCCACGCACGCTTGAACCCAATGCAGCGCAATGTGATTCCTTTCATCGAATTTGTCATGAAGCCGAAAATATGTTCGATTCGGCAGCGAACCTTTGATTTGCGGTTGTTTTCTTTCTTCTGTTCTTCGGTCAGAGGATTACCTCTGTAACCCTTTTCACAAATCTCATTCTTACAATTTTCAGGGAGATTTTCGGCAATTTCGGCACTTGAATAAGCACTATCGGCATAAATTACTTCGTCATCATCATCTAACAATTCGGTGCATATCTGACTGTCATGAAGCGAGGCTGCACTTGCACCGTAGCTTGTGATCAGTTTGCTGTCAGCATCGCATTTTACATGGTCTTTATAGCCAAAATGTGTCTCTCCGTTTTTCTTTGCCCAGCGTGCATCTGTATCCTTTTGTGCCCGTTTTGCGGCATTTTCCGGCTTCTCCCAATCCTCCGGAACTTCGCCATTCTTGATTTTTTTGTTTTCCTCACGAGTATTACGCTGACGAGGTGCATCGACAAATGTGGCGTCAATAATCGTGCCGGAATGCGTGATCAATCCTTCTTCTGCAAGCATTTCGTTGAACAAATGAAAGCATTCCTCAATTGCATCGGTCTTTGAAAGATCATCTCTGAATTTCCAAATCGTTTTTGCATCAGGGACGGTATCGTAGCTTTCAAGTCCTAAAAACCGCATAAAACTGCGGCGATCATTGATTTGAAACTCTGCCTGATCGTCGGATAAATTATACAGACGTTCCAATACCAGAATCTTAAACATCATCACCATATCAAAGGGTGGACGTCCTCCTTTATTGTTCTCCTTGCGCACAATATTCTTTTTGAGGATGTCTCGGAACATTTCCCATTTGATGATAGCATTTAAGGCTTCCAGTGGATCGCCGATTTTACTGATTTTTGTCATTCTGTTTTCTTCATCGAAGAAACTTCTCATTCGTGCTTTCATATCTCTATTATACCATGTTTTGTGGTTCTTTTCAATAGTGGTTTTTAGAGGTTACCTTAAATAAAACTATAATCAAATAGTGGGAACAAAGGATTATGATAGCTCCTTTTGTAGGGGCTTAGTTTTTTGTACCCAATTTAAGAATACTTTTGCCTTATCAATTTTGACATATCCCCAAAAACAGCAATCACAAACAGGTGTATGCTGTATATGTGTATGTCCGCAACTTATAATCCCCAGTGGTAAAAGTATTTTACTGCTGGGGATTTTTATGCCCTTTGGGGCTGTAAAGGGAGGACAATCACATGAAAATAATCAATATTGGAATTCTTGCCCATGTAGACGCTGGAAAGACGACCTTGACGGAGAGCCTGCTATATGCCAGCGGAGCCATTTCAGAACCGGGGAGCGTCGAAAAAGGGACAACGAGGACGGACACCATGTTTTTGGAGCGGCAGCGTGGGATTACCATTCAAGCGGCAGTCACTTCCTTCCA
>OGRP01000742.1_pt1 | contig 28671 bp, 39 predicted proteins | sample 1553531 | NCBI WGS metagenome assembly OGRP01 (sample SAMEA2580045, study PRJEB22360) | human gut metagenome | biome: human gut; feature: human-associated habitat; material: faeces | place: Denmark | collected 2008/2010 | reverse complement strand
CCCCGCCGCTTCACCATCCGGGAAGCTGTCCTTGCACCGCAGGAGACGATTCCTGCCGCCGAGGCCGTGGGCCGCATCTGCGCCGCACCGGCGGTCTCCTGCCCGCCTGCCATCCCCATCGTGGTCAGCGGCGAGACGGTCCCGCCGGAGGCCCTCCCCCTCTTTGCCCGCTATGGCATCGAGAAGGCGGCCGTTGTAAAAGAATAAAGTGAAAAAATCATTTTCGTACTCTTCAGCCTCTTTTTTCACTCTATATCCAGAGTCCCCCCTAAGATTCAGCTAAAAGTCCCGCACATTTCTTGACAGGCTTCGCATATTCTGGTTTAATAGAATTGGATAAAAGGGAGTAAAGGGCGCTCCACCTTATGGGAGCGCTGCATGGCAGCGTCAACACGGCAGAAATGCCCGATGTCATGTGTTCGCTTGAGACTTTTGTCACAGTAATTGGTGCTGTGGCGGAAGTCTCTTTTTTCGTCATTGCGCCGCAGATTTCAAAGGAGGCAATGACATGGATTTCTGGAACGCATTCGCCAGTCTCTTTTCCAATTTCGGGAACCTGACCTGGCAGATGGTGGTGATGTGGGGCATCGGTGCCCTGCTCATCTACCTTGCCATCGCAAAAAAGATGGAGCCGAGCCTGCTTCTCCCCATGGGCTTCGGAGCCATCCTCGTCAACCTGCCCTTATCGGGCGCTATCACGCAGGGCGACACCGTCGGCCCCATCTCGGCTCTGTTTGAGGCCGGAATGTCCAACGAGCTGTTTCCCCTGCTGCTCTTCATCGGCATCGGTGCGATGATCGACTTCGGCCCGCTGCTCGAGAAGCCGTGGTTGATGCTCTTCGGCGCAGCGGCACAGTTCGGCATCTTCTTCACCCTCTTCCTCGCGGGCTTCTTCTTCGATTTGCAGGACGCCGCTTCCATCGCCGTCATCGGCGCGGCAGACGGCCCCACCGCCATCTTCGTGGCCAACGTCCTGCACTCCCAGTACCTTGGTGCCATCATGGTGGCGGCCTACAGCTACATGGCGCTGGTCCCCATCGTGCAGCCGCCGGTCATTAAACTGCTGACCACCCAGAAGGAGCGCCGCATCCGGATGCCCTACCAGAAGGGCAGTGTCAGCCAGCTGACCAAGATCTTGTTCCCCATCGTCGTGACCATCATCGCCGGGCTCGTGGCTCCGGCCAGTGTAGCACTGGTGGGCTTTCTGATGTTCGGCAACCTGCTGCGGGAGTGCGGCGTGCTGAACACCCTGAGTGAAACGGCGCAGAACGTCCTCGCAAACCTCATCACCATCGTGCTGGGCCTGACCGTGGCCGGCCAGATGACCGCCGACAAGTTCGTGCGGCCCGACACTCTGCTCATCCTTGCGCTGGGCCTCGTGGCCTTTGTGTTTGACACCGCCGGCGGTGTGCTGTTCGCAAAGCTGGTGAATCTCTTCCTCCCGGAGGGCAAAAAGCTCAACCCCATGATCGGCGCAGCCGGCATCTCTGCCTTCCCTATGAGCGGACGCGTCGTCAACAAGCTGGGCCTCGAGGAGGACAACCAGAATTTCCTGCTGATGTACTCCATCAGTGTCAACGTCTCGGGCCAGATAGCCTCTGTCATCGCCGGCGGACTGCTGCTGACCCTGCTGAGCTAAAGGAGGGACTGATATGCTGCATCTTACTTCGTGGATGACGACTCTGCCTATCATGGTCATCGGAATGGTGAGCATCGTGCTGGTCATCGGCGTCATCGTGCTGGCTGTGATGTTTTTGAACAAGCTGACGAGCCGGAAATAACTGCAAAGGGCTGCTGTACCGTGTTGTACAGCAGCCCTTGTTTTATTGATCCGCCCACGCCTTTCCGATAGCCGTTCCTGGCGTTCTGCCCGGTGTCATCCGGCTCGTCGCAGCCGTCGTGCAGCTCCTCAGAACAGGTCGAGCATATTGTCCAGATAGATGGCCTCCCGGACATGCAGCTGGTATTCCGGTTTTGTCATGTAGTAGAGCAGAAATTCCAGTACCAGCGCACTGCCCAGGCCCCGGCCCTCGATCTTGAAGTTGGAAAATCCCATCGGCATATAGACATCCTGAATGTCCCTGATGCCGATAAACCCCGGATTTTCCATCGCCTTCGAGAAGCGGTAGCCTTCCTCCGCACCCGGTGCGTGACAGATGTGGTCAGGGCAGGCTTCGCCGAGATTTTTTCGGCTGACATTCTCATAGCAGCGCTTTCTGTCCCGGCATCCGACCCAGCAGCACTCGTTGCAGAGAAATTCCACCTTGTCTTTCTGCGCCTGCGGCAGACTGTCCAGCTCTCCAAAGGCTTTGTTCAGCCGGAAGTCCGGCACCACATAGCGGAACTCTTCCCGGGCTGTCTCCGCCCGGAGCTGCTGAAACTCTGTCAGCACTTTCGTCGTGGAGGACACGAAATAAAGCTGCGGATAGTGCGTTTTCAGGTAGTCCAGCAGCAGCTCCGAGTGGACGATGACGCCGCTCTGTACCGGGTTTTCTCGCTCAAACAGGGCGCAGAGGGCGTTGCACTTTTTATCCGAAAGGTGTTCCTCCCGGAGGAGCGAGTTGCTGAAGGTCAGCCGCGCCGAGATGCCGTATTCCCGCGTCAGGGCAAGGACTTCTTTGGGGTCATGCTCCCCGAAGCCAGCCCGTCCCCCGCCCCAGACGCAGTCGGCCGGGGCGCCGTAGATGGAGCCAATGTCGCACCAGTCATAAAAGTATTCTCTGTGCGCCCGGAACAGGGGCAGGAACTCCCGGTACAGCTCGTAGAACTCGAACAGTCCGGGCAGATGATAGTAAGCTTTTTCTTGTTTCATTTTTCACTTTTTCTTATGCGTTTTGCGTCCTGACCTCTACCGTCCGGCCGCCGAGGTCCTCATAGATGCGGTGGGAGACGGAGAGCACCGTGCGTCCTTTGGACGCGCGGCGAAGCGCTTCAAGGACACGGGCCTCGGTCTCAGCATCGAGGTTGGCCGTTATCTCGTCCAGCAGCAGCACGGCAGGGTCTGCCGCTGCGGCGCGGGCGATGGACAGAAGCTGCCACTCGCCCTGCGAGAACATCCCGTCAGTACACACCGTATCATAGCCGTTCGGCAGGGTCTGGATGGCGGCATCCAGACCGGCAAGCTTCGCGGCGTTTCTTGCCATTTCTTCGGTGATGCCGGGGTCGCCCAGCGTGATCTGTTCCAGCACCGTACCCGGCACACGGGCAAAATGCTGTTCCACACAGCCGATGCAGGTGCGGCGCCTGGCGTCCGTGATGTCCGCCACATCCACGCCGCCGATGGTCACCGACCCGGCTTCCGGGTGATAAAGTCCCAGCAGCAGCTTGAAGACGGTGCTCTTTCCGGCACCCGTCCGGCCCACCAGCGTCACCTGCTCGCCCTGCTTGACGGTCATGGAAAAATCGTTCAAGACGTGCTTTTCGCCGTAACCGAAGGTCACATGAGAGAGCACCACATCACCCCGGGCAGAGGTCTCCCGCTCCTTGGGGATGGTGCGTTCCGGCTGGTCAAGGAAGGCGTCGATGCGCTTTACGCCCGCCATCGCCGACTGGATGGTCTGTATCTCCATGCCAAGGCTCTCGATGGGCGCAAAGATGCGGGAAATGTAGTTGATGACGGCCACCGAGGTGCCGACCGACATCCCGAACAACGTCAGGACAGCCGCATTGCCGGAAGCCGAGAGGAGCATAACGATGCCGACCACGGCGGCATTCAGCACCAGCACAACGGGCGAATAGATCGCGTCGTAAAAATTCGTCCGCTCCATCGCGGCATAGCTTTCGCCGATGCACCGGTCATAGCGGCGCTCCATGTAGTCTTCCAAACCCAGCGCCCGGATGGTGCGGATGTTGTGCAGTGTTTCCGGGACCTGGCCGGACACAGCGGCGACCGCCCGGCGGTTATCCAGCTGAGCTGCCAGCATCCGCGTCTGCACATAGCGGGTGAACGCGGCGAACAGCGGCAGCACCAGCAGCAAAATCAGCGCAAGGCCGGTATTCTTCACGGCGATGACCGCCATGATGGAGAGGATGCGGCAGGCGTCCGCCACCATGCTGATGATGCCGGAGGTGAACAGCGCCTCCACCGTATCCACATCGCCCGAGAAGCGCGCGGCCACCTCGCCGGGGTTCTGCCCCACCAGTGTGCTGGCGGGAAGCTTGCTCAGCTTCCGGGACATTTCAGAGCGCAGGGCGTGGGTCATTTTCTGGCCGAAGAGTACCAGCAGGCTCTCCTGCGCCGAGGAGAGCATCCCTTCCAGCGCCAGACTGCCGAAATAAAGAAGCACCGCAGGGAACGTCAGCGGAAGCCCGGCCGTCAGCCCGTCGATGATGCGGGCCAGCAGCAGCGGCGGCACCAGAGACGCCGCCACCGATGCCGCCGCACACAGGACGGTCCCCGCTGTGAGAAGGCGGTGGGTCACGGCGGCCATCCGGATGGCCTCAAACACACCATTTTTACGCCTGTTCTCCATGCTGTTTCCCTCCTGTCTGGCTTTCGTACAGCTGACGATAGACCGGGGCCGATGCCATCAGCTCCTCATGGGTGCCGACAGTGGTCTTTCCGCCATCCATAAAGACGATCTTCTGCATCTGCGGGAAGTGGTACAGGCGGTGCGAGATGAGAAAGACGACCTTATCCTTGGCATATTCCTGCAGGTCGGCAAAGATCGTATCCTCCGTGTCCCGGTCGAGGGCCGAGAACGGGTCATCGAGGATGAGGACAGGGCGCGGATGGGCCAGCGTCCGGGCCAGTGCCAGACGCTGGGCCTGTCCGCCGGAAAGACGGGTGCCGCTGCTGCCGATGACGGTATCGAGGCCGTTCTCCATCGCCAGCACCTCGCCTTTCAGCGCAGCAGCGGCGAGATAGGGCATGGCGTCCTGCTTGCTGCCGCAGAGGACATTGTTCTGCACCGTATCGGTGCTCAGCTCCGGGTCGTGGCCCAGATAGCCGACGGTGGCCGAAATCTGCCGCGGAGTCAGAGCGGAGAACTCCTTTCTGCCAAACTGCGCCGAGCCTTCATAGGGGGCCTCGCAGAGGAAGACCCGGCCAAAGGTAGATTTGCCGCAGGCCACCGGGCCGGTGACACCGATGATGTCGCCGGGATGGGCTGTCAGACTCAGACCCGAGAAGATGAGGGTGTCGCCGTAGGCGAATGAGAGGTTCCTGAGGGTCACATCTTCTGCCGCCGGGACATCCAGTGCGTCCAGCTGCTCCGGCGACTTCATCAGAGGTTTGATGCGCTTCCAGGAGACTTCGGCCTTCTGCACCGAGTTGAAGAGCTTGGCCACCTTGGAGGATTTGACCACCAGCTTGGTGAAGCAGGAAAGGAAGGTGGTAAAGGCCGCGATGTCCCACACACGCCAGCCGGTGCCGAGGACATTCTTTGCGCCGAACCACAAAATGAACAGAACGCCTGCCTCTGATGCCGCCAGATAGAGCGGCGGCAGGGCCGACTGCCACACGTTGCTCTTCACTGCCGTCTTTTCGTAGGTATCCAGTACCTCTTCGTACCGCTCCGCGCGGGCGTCTTCGCAGCCGTAGATGCGGTAAGTCACGGCGTTCCGGGCGCGGTCGAGGGTGGCGGCACTCAGTGCGCCCGCCGCCTTTTTGTAGGCCGCACCGGCCCGCTGGACCGGCTTTTTCATCCATGCCGCGCAGACGTAGGAGAAGGGCGTGAACAGCAGGCTCAGCAGAGCCAGCCGCCAGTCGTACACCAGCAGCATGACCACATGACCCGCCAGCGCCACGCCGGTATCAAAGACTTCGGTGGTGAACTTGCGCATACCTTCCACGCAGTCGTCCACATCGGAGATGGCCTTGGTCATCAGCTCCCCGGCGCCCTCTTTTTCCAGCGAAGCCCGGCTCTGGCGCACCAGATTAGCGTAGAGGATGCCCTTCATCCGGCGGTTGATGTTGTTGGCAAAGCGGCGGACATAAAAGCGCTTGATGAACCGCGACGCCTGCACCAGCAGGGTGACGAGGATATAGGCCAGAACCAGCAGCACCATTTGGGCCGCTGTTTCGCTGCCGTTCAGGATGTCCGCCAGGCACTGGGCCAGACGGCCCTCGAACCACGGGGTGGCCAGCAGGCCGATGTTATAGATGAGACCCGACAGGGTCACGAAAGCCAGCGGGAGCCACTCGACCCGGAAATAAGAGAACACCCGGTCTGGGCGGAAGGTCTTCTCATTTTTCATCGGTAATATCCATAGACAGCCTCCGGGTCTTATCTTAAAAAGATGTATCTGTATCGTTGTATGTACAACAATCATAGTACAAAACCACTCTTTGTCAAGAGCGGCAGTGGATTCTTTCGTCTTCTCGCCAAAGTCGGCGACCATGGGATGAAAATGCAGATCGTAAAGATGGAATGGAGGTTTTGATATGAAGTATCTGAGAATACCGTGGGGAATGCGGGCGATGAAGGAGCCGGGCCTGACCCCTGCCCTATGCCATCCGGATCACACCATGCTCTTCCCTGCCGAAAAGATGCCGGAACGCAAAAAGCCCCCGGAGAGCCTTTGGGCAGCTCTCCGGGGGCAAGTCCTATGCACCGGTATTTTACACCGGTACATAACAGTTATTCAATTTCGATCAGGTTCGGGTTCACAGGCAGAGCCTTCTGCTGCTGAGGTGCGGGCAGCGTGATGTGCAGGATGCCATCCTCGAACTTTGCGTGGATGTCCTCCTTCTTCACGGCGTCGCCCACATAGAAGCTGCGGGCGCAGGTGCCGGAGAAGGTCTCGCGGCGCAGATAGCGGCCCTCTTTATCCTTCTCGTCATTGGAGTGGCTGCGGACGGCCTGAATGGTCAGGTAGCCGTCGTTCAGCTCCATCTGAACGTCTTCCTTCTTGCAGCCGGGCAGGTCAACGGCAACGTCATAGCTGCCGTCGGCGGTCTGCTTCACATCGGTCTTCATCATGTTTGCACCGCGCTTGCCGAAGGTCTCACGCTCTTCACGGTTCATCGCACGCTCCAGCGCACCATCGTTCCAGAACGGGTCAAAGAAATCATCGAACAGGTTTTCATGGAAAATAGTCGGCATAAACATAAATCATTCCTCCAATCCCGGCGTTCGGGTCGGGTAAAAAATTTATGAGATGTGCATCAGGAGCGGAGTCTTCCCGGGAGCCTTGCGGCTCCCTCATGCCCCTCTCTCCTGAGCACGGCCTAGTTATAGCACATACTTTTAGCACTGTCAAGTACTGAGTGCTAAAATTCACAGAAGAATAACACTTTGATAAGATCTCATGCAATCTTTTTAAAAATCAGTCGTATCATCGTTTTTATGTAGCAAAGGCGCCGGATACAGCAGTTCTTTGGACACCATTGGCCTGATGAAAGCCGTGGACACCTTCGACTCCACCCGCCGGGCGCGCTTCTCCACTTATGCCAGCCGGTGCATCGAAAACCCGATCTTCTTTGCATTCCTGCCGGGCGTGTGGTTCTTGCTCCGCTGAGCGTGGCAGCAGGCAGCGCTATGAACATCTTTTTCCTGCTGCCGGGCAGGAGGGTGCATATAAGTATCGGAAGGTCTGATCATACCAGTTTTATAGCAGTTTGCGTTTTTAATGCACAAGCAACATCCGCAAACTGCATATCGCAAATATGCCATTTTGATAGGCACTATTTTTGAAAATTGCGATAGGGGATAGTTCTGCGGAGCCATCCGTTTTTTCTTATTCAAATCGCATTTTCCCTGTTTTCTCTTGACGATGCCTCGCCAATGGAGTAGGATTGGTGCTGCAAAAACGAATTGCAAAAGAGGAGTTCTAAATGCAAATCAGCCTTTTATTGATGCAGCAGATCGCACAGCTATTTCTGGTTCTGCTGATGGGATATGCCGTTGTAAAAACCGGCCTGTTGAAGGCATCGGACAGCAAGGTGCTGTCTGTGGTCTTTGTCTATCTGGTCATGCCCTGTGTCGTTCTGAACGCCTTTCAGATCAAGGACACACCGGAGATCCGCACCGGGCTGCTTTATTCCATGGGCATCGCCGTTGGAATGCACGTTGTATTTCTGCTTCTGAATGCGCTGTTCCGCAAAGCTCTCAAGCTGGACGCCGTGGAGCAGGTCAATATCATTTACAGCAATGCCGCCGCGCTGGTCATCCCCATCGTGCAGGCCCTGCTGGGGGAGGAATATGTTGTCTACTCCTGCGCCTTTGTCATTGTACAGCTGGTACTGCTCTGGACCCATGCAAGCGCCTGCCTGCAGGGCTCTGCCCGGCTGGAATGGCGCAAGCTCCTTACCAATGTCAACCTGATCGCCATTGCAGCCGGTGCGCTGCTGTACCTGCTGCACGTCTCGCTGCCTGTCCCGATCACCAGCACACTGAGCAGTGTCGGCAATATGATCGGCCCCATGGGAATGCTGCTGGCAGGCATGGCCATTGCGGATGTCCCCCTCAAAAAGGTTTTCTGCACCCCGCGCAACTATCTGCCGGTGTTCCTGCGTCTGCTGGGTGTTCCGCTGGTCATCGTTCTGCTGCTTTGGGCAGTTCACGCATCCCTTTGGATCCCGGACGGCAAGTCCATCCTGATGACGGTCTACCTTTCTGCCATTACCCCCGCCTGTGCAACAGTCACCTCCATGGCACAGCTCTATGACCGGGATGCTTCTCATTCCAGCGCGATCTATGTCCTGAGCACGCTGCTTTCCATCCTGACCATGCCGCTGATGATCGGGTCGTTTGAGCTGTTGCTCTGAAATACGAAAAAAGGCCGCCCGGCATCGCAGCAGGGCAGCCTTTACAACTACAAGGATGTGTCTCTATGAAACTCAAACAATTCATTCAGCAGGAAACGGTCCTCACCGCAGCCGCTGTGCTGGCCGTTGTCTCCGCCTTCTTTGTTCCGCCGGATGCGCAGTATCTCGGCTACATCGACCTGCGCACGCTGGCGATCCTGTTTTCCCTGATGACGGTCATGGCCGGGCTGCGGCGGCAGGGCTTTTTTGATGGACTGGGCCGGGCATTGCTGTCCCGCACCCACAGCACCTTTCAGCTGACGCTGGTACTGGTCGGGTTGTGCTTTTTCGGAAGCATGTTCATCACCAACGATGTTTCCCTGCTGACCTTCGTTCCCTTTACGTTCGTGGTTCTGAGCCGTCTGGGAGCGGATGTCCGCTGCTCCCTTCTGATCCCGGTGGTCTGTATGCAGACCATCGCGGCAAACCTTGGCAGTATGCTGACCCCCATCGGCAACCCGCAGAACCTCTATCTTTACGGAAAAAGCGGCATGAGCATCGGGGGATTTGTGCTTCTTATGCTGCCCTACACCCTGGTCTCTCTGCTCCTGCTGCTGGCTTGGGCAGCGCTGGTCTGCCGGAAAACCTCTGCCGCCCTTTCCGTGGATGAGCTTGTTTCTTCTTCTGCATCTCAGGGAAATCAGAAGATCATCCTGCTGTATCTGGTTCTGTTTGCCGTTTGCCTGCTGTCCGTGATCCGGGTGCTGCCCTATGGCATTGCCTTTGCCGCTGTACTCGTCTGCGCCCTTTTTGCAGACCCGCACACCTTGCGGGCAGTGGACTATTCCCTGCTTCTGACCTTTGTGGCTTTTTTCATCTTCATTGGCAATCTGGGGCGCATTCCGGCCTTTTCCGGCTGGCTGCAGGAGTTTCTGACCGGCCGGGAAGTTCTGGTGGCGGTTCTTGCTTCGCAGGTCACCAGTAATGTTCCCGCCGCCCTGCTGCTGTCCGGGTTCACGGCAGAGACACAAGCCCTCATCATCGGCACCAATCTGGGAGGTCTTGGCACTTTGATCGCATCCATGGCCAGTCTTATTTCCTACCGGCAGATCGCACGGGAGCTGCCACAGGGGAAGAAGCAGTATTTTGGGCTGTTCACCCTGTCCAACCTGATCTTCCTTGCGCTCCTGCTGGGCGTGTGGTTCTTGCTCCGTTGACCGTGGCAGATGACTTATGGTTTTTCTATAAAGCTAAAAAAGGGGGGCTCTGTCACGGACGAATGTCCGGGCAGAGCTCCCTTTGGTTTTATCGTATGCAGTTATCAAGTAAAGAATAAAAATTTTGCAAAACAACCACTACAAGGCTCAAATCGTAAGCGGTCAGCTGCTTTTGAAAGGAACCGGCAAACAGCATCCACATCCCAAAGGGCATCCCGGCATACTTCATTGTCTGTCTCCAAATCCGATCTTCACGATCTGCATTTTCATTCCGTTGTCTCCAATCTTTGCAAGAAAGCGGAAAAAGCCGCTGATGGAAGGGTCTTTCAAATCGTTGTACCCCAGCATATAGCCCCGGCTCGAAACCCCTAAACGACTGTCCCACGCACCGATCTCTTGGGGAGCGTCGGAAACCGCGAAATACGCCCCCACATCCTTGATCTTTGCAGTCCTGAGCCACGTTTTGGCAATCATCTTCACCGCCGTTCGGTTGGCAGCATCAAAGACCAGCACGCCGCCGGGGAAAGCATCCGCCATCCCCTGCACCAGCGCCTTGACCTGCTCTGTCAGGAAGTAATAGAACACCCCGGAGGCAAAGAACACCGCCCCGACGGTGGCATCGATACGGTCAAACCATTCGGGGTCTTTCAGGTCGCAGGGGATGTTTTGCTCCCGCTCCCCGGCGGGCAGCAGCTGCTGCCGCAAGGCAATGACATCGGGAAAGTCCAGATTGTAAATTTTGCATCTGCCGTTGTCGCAGGCTCTGCCGGTGTTATCCAGCCCGCAGCCCAGATTGACCACTGCCGCGCAGGGGTGGTTTTTCAGGTACGCCCGCACCTCAAAGGCAAGGTCATTCTGCCGCATGGCGACCTCCAGCGCACCAAAGCGCTGCATCAGGCTGCAGGAGTTTTCCTCTGCCTCTGAAAAGTCGTAGTCGATCTGGTCGAGCAGCCGAACCGCTGTTTCGTCCCGGTAAAGGTTCGGATACAGCTCCGTACACAGTTTCCGGGAATACAGTGGGAGGATCAGCGTCTCCTGCACGGTGTTTTTCTCGATCTTATATTTCATAGGTTCCTCCCTGTTCTCCTTATTCTGCTTTCCGGCAGGCAAACCATGCCATGCTCTTCACTGTTCCAAGTGTTACAGCTGCACTACTTCACCGCTTTTGCGCCGTAACGCAAAGCCAGCCCTTTTTATTTTTGTGGCTTTGGATCTGACAGAATCCTGCTTTTTCCAGATACTCTTTCAGTGCAGTATCCGTATAGATGGTCATCCCATTGATAATTTGTGTCCATCTGTCGTCTTTTGTCGTTTCGCCGTTCGCTTCGTTGCAGATGAAAAAGATTCCGCCGGGTTTCAGCACCCGATAGACCTCTCTGAAATTCTGCACAAGTTCCGGCCAGAAGTAGACCGTTTCAAAGGCGGTCACCACATCAAACTGCTCCGCTTCAAACGGCAGCTCTGCCACACTTGCCTGTTGCACGGTACACCGTCCTGCCGCAATGGCTCTGGCATTGACCTTTCGCGCTTTTTCCACGCTGACGGCTGAGTAGTCGATGCCCTGCACCTCGCCGTTGGGGCACAGTTTCAACAGCGTTTTAATGTTCGCTCCACCGCCGCAGCCGCAGTCCAGCACCATGGCATCCGGGGCAGGCTGTAAAAAACTCAGCCCCCATTCTGCCATTGCGCTGTGTCCAAAGTTCATCATAGCAACCATGATTTTCCCGCCAAGGCCCACGGGCTTTCGGGTGTTTTCAAAAAATGACATAACGCCACCCTCTTTCTATTTACCGTTCACAATGCAATGCTTTTTACCAGATGCGCCCACTGCTCCGGGTGACAGGCCAGCAATTCCTCGTGCCGAAAGTTAGGTAAAGCTAACTTTCTGTTCTATAAAAAGCCGCTTCTCAGCGGTCCTTCTGCCAAAATAATACGCCCTGCTGTTGCCCCTGTCAAGGAGTTTCGGCATTTTCGGAGATTCCGAAAGAGATTTCGCTTTCGGGAACCCCCAACCATCACCCCAGTGCCACATCCAGCACCATCATCACGCTGAAGCCCACCGCGAAAAATACCGTGCCAACGTTGGAGTGCTGCCCCTGCGACATTTCCGGGATCAGTTCCTCCACCACAACATACAGCATGGCTCCGGCAGCAAAGCTGAGCAGATAGGGCAAAGCAGGCACCACGATGCCTGCCGCCAGAATCGTCAGCACTGCCCCGATGGGCTCTACGATGCCGGACAGTACGCCGCCCCAGAACGCCCGGCCCTTTTTCATTCCTTCCGCCCGCAGGGGCATGGAGATGATGGCACCCTCCGGGAAGTTCTGGATGGCAATGCCAAGGGAAAGTGCCAGCGCCCCGGCGGCGGTGATCTGAGTAGTCCCGGCAAGGTAACCGGCATAGACTACGCCCACTGCCATACCCTCCGGGATGTTGTGCAGCGTTACCGCCAGAACCATCATGGTGGTGCGCTGGAGCTGGCTTTTGGGGCCTTCGGCCTGCAAACTGTTCTGGTGCAGATGGGGGATGAGATGGTCCAGCAGCAGCAAAAACAGGATGCCCAGCCAGAAACCTGCTGCCGCCGGGAAAAACGCCAGCCTGCCCAGATCTGCGGCCTGCTCCATAGCCGGGATCAGCAAGCTCCACACCGATGCCGCCACCATGACCCCGGCGGCAAAGCCGGTGAGGGCGCGCTGGATGCCGTCACGCAGAGCGTTTTTCAAAAAGAACACACAGCCTGCCCCAAGGCTTGTACCCAGAAAGGGGATCAAAATCCCCCAGAATGCGTCTTGTATCATGTAGTACCTCCTTGCGGTTATTTATAACTAACTATGCAAAAAGTATACTGCGCTCCGGCAAAAAGGTCAAGGGCTTTGCGGTATAGAGGATGCAGATCGTTTCCTGCATCGAAAAATTCACCTCTGCAAACTTTCCGGTTTCTGCTTGACAACACCCGGTGGGAGTGCTATTTTTACTTTGTAAATTTGTTTTGCCTAACCATCTGAGGGGCTTTTCCCCTGCATTTTTTTGCATCGATTGTTAGGCAATGCTAACTGTTTTTCCAAAACTGAGATAGAGGTGTGTTATCATGAGATTGAAAAAAGTATTTGCAGGTGTACTTGCGGCCGCTATGCTGGTATGCGCTGTGGCAGTCCCGGCCTTCGCTGCGGAAGAAGTGGAACAGGAAAACGGCCTGACCTCCAGCTATGTCCAGATGAACATTCCCTACGCCGACTTCTACAAGGCTGCCGGTGTGGACAACGCATCTGAGATCGACGCTGTGACCAGCGCCACCAGGAACAAGCCCCGTGCGGGCAAGCTTGTCGCCGGTTCCTACCACGTCAACGCAGATGGCACCGACATCACCGGCGTTTCCTTCCCGGTCAAGGTGCTGACCCCGTGGGCGCTGAAGAATGCAAAGCAGGTCACCGATGCCGACAGCTACGACATTACCGTTACCCTGAAGGGCAAGGAATCCACCACCACCTACACCGGCGCAGATGCCTTGTTTGAGAACGAGAGCTACGCTTACTACAAGCTCAGTGAGACCCCTGCCTACTACATCACCGCATGGTATAACCTGCTGAGCGGCAAGTGGGAGTTTGGCAAGGTCCACGCCACCGAGACCACCGTAGAGGGCACCACTGTGGAGCTGAATACCAACGGTCACCACGCCACCTACGAGATGAAAATCTCCGGTTTTGATCTGGACTACAAGGCCAACAAGGTCTACGGCGCAGTTCTGACCACCGCCGATGGCAGTGAGTACGGCCTGCGTCATCTGGCCAACATCTGGCATGGTACCAAGCTGGGCCTCAATGCCGATGATCCTTACTTTGCATCCATCATCGGCAAGACGATCACTCAGATCACCTTCTACACCGCCGACGGCGTGTATGTTCTGCCGGTCAGCGTGGCACTGTAAGTTTGCGGAAGACTGCCTGATTCATCCAACATATAGCACAAAACGGCAAGGTTTCCTGATTGCGGGAGACCTTGCCGTTTTTTTTTTTTTGCAGATGGAGCCCAATCGCAGAGTCAACAGTTTTTACGTCTGCAAGACGGAATCAATATTGCCGGCATTACTCTGCGAATCACAAAAGGGTCCAGCCAACAGCAATACTGCGGGATGGACCCTTTTTATTCGCCTTCCGGCTCCTTGCAGATATCCGCCCAGCCCTCGGCTCCGGCGGCTGCTTCCAGCTCCTGCAAGGTCAGCTTGACGGCGGTGTGGCCGTTGCCCGCTGCCGGGTAGACGGTGTCGAACTTGCGCAGGCTCTCGTCCAGATAGACCGCCACGCCCTCGTTCACCCCAAAGGGGCACACGCCGCCGGGGGCATGACCCACATAGGCCTCCACCTCATCTTCCCACTTCCCCGCTCTTATTCGGTAATGGCCCAGACCCGTGCGGGCAGACCGGTTGCACCTTCAATGCGGGGGTAAGAAACGACGACCACCGCACCGGCAGGCTGCACTTTATCCAGATTTGCAAGCACCTCCACCTGCAGCTTGTCGTTGTCCAGAACATAGCGCTCGCAGGCAAGGTCACCCTTTTCCTCCGCCACCGCAGAAGAATCGGTATTCAGCGTTTCGTGGCCGTTGGCGGCGGCGTTTCGCACCTTGTAGATATACTCCAATGCTTCCAGCGACCAGCCGGGGGCATTTTCTTTGCCCTCTGCGTCGATGCCGGACAGCGCATCCATATCCGGCCACTTCTTATACCAGTCGCTGCGCAGAGCCACCAGCGCACCATCCGGGATAGGGCCGTACTTTGCCTCGTAGGCCTTGATGTCCTCCACCGTCACAGCGTAGCGAGGGTCTTTCTTGGCCTGCTCAGAAATATCAATGACCACCAGCGGGAAGATCAGGTCGTTCACATCGTACTTTTCGGACAATGCTTTGCCCTTGATGAAGTGACCCGGGAAGTCGATATGGGTACCGAACTGTCCGGGGAATTTGAAGGTCTGGATCAGGCATTCCAGTTCCGGCTTGCCCCAGTCCCATACGGTCTTTGCCAGCTCCACGGAGCCTTCCGGGATGCCGGACCAGTAGGGGCTTTCGTTGTTCAGCGAGTGAGAAAGTTCCACCCAGCGATATTTTTTAGCGTCTTTCAGTGCGTTCCACAGTTTATAATCAGCCATTGTCGATTCTCCTTTTGTTGTGACGATGTATGTTCGGGCACTTCTCCCAGACAACGGCATCTTCCTGTTTTTTCAGTCTGTCTGCCGGGAATTTGTCTGGGAGCAGCGCATTCGCCCGGGCAGCCTGTGCCGGGCATCTGTTGTACGTTTCATCTGCCTGTGTTCCCTTCCTTGTGTTGGGGATAGTATAAACCCATTTTCGCACCATGTCAATAGGTTTATTCTATCAAAGACTTCCCCGGCAAACGACAGGTCAGCAAACCGTTCGCCCTTGCAATAACGTTTCGTCATCCCCTTTCCCTTTTATCGCAGCTCTTCCAGCAGGGCGGTGCAGCCCTCCAGCACTTCCTGCCATGTGGCTTCAAACTCCCCGGTGTACCACAGGTCTGCCACATCGCCGGGGCGACTGGTGTGATCCATCAGCAATGAGACCTTATGCTCCGGGTCACTGCCCACAAACCGCACCATATTCCTCAGGTTGTTGCGGTCCATGGCGATGAGATAATCGTAGGTCTCATAGTCCCGCCGGGTCATCTGCCGGGCGGTCTTGCCTGCACAGCAAAACCTCAACGCCCTTGTCGATACCGTCCGGCATGAAATCATTGAACGGTATCGCCTCGGCGAAGATGACCCCCATTTGAAGGTGCTGCAAGCCGCCCATATCAGCGATGATGAATATTTCAATCAGATGGTACGGGATGACCTCAACCTCATTATCCGGGATATTCGGGAAGCCCATAAAAAGGACAGTGAGAGTGCGCCCCAGACCACCGTTGCCAATGAACTGAAAGAAAATCTGGAAGCGGTCGAAAATTTCAAGGGCAGCCGGGATGAAAAGCTGGTTGTCCTTTACTGTAAGCAGCTCGGTATCAACTATAAAAATCTGTCAGACGAAGAATTTCGCTGGCTGATTCGGATTCTCAAAAAATCAAAGAAAATGGGAACGCCTATCAGCCAGAGGAAAAAACGATAAAGAAAAACCGCTGTTGCATGGTTTGTTGGCTTCCATGTGGCAGCGGTTTGTGCTGTGGTTATTCAGTTGATATTGTATAAAGCGATAAACTGTAAGCTATCAATCGCCACTTAGGCGTGTTTTCCCAATAACAATGTAAAACAACGGTATCATTATAATCATTGCTGCTATGATATGTACATATATGAAACTTTGTGTTCCTGTAACAAGAAACAAACTTGTTATTGTATAATTCCATAACCAATGAAATCCTGTGGGCATCCAAATACTCTTTGTAGTGTAAAACATTTCATTGGCAAATATTCCATATAGAAAAGGAAAAATAAACATTACCAGAACAGAAATATTATCGGTATTAAAAATATGTGGTAGTGTAAAAATAAGTGCAGCTATTACGCAACTCAAATACTTATTTTTACATTTTTGCAGCAACAGCCCAAAAATAATTCCTCTAAAAATAACTTCTTCAATAAAGGACACGAAAAAGTAAAATATGAATTTCCCTTTATGATTCATCAACAGTGATAAAAAATCAGTGTCTTGAAGAATTATATTTGATTTGACTGATGAATAAACTATAAACAATACAATGATTGGCATTATAGCTCCAACTGCAAAATTCAGAAAATCTATTTTTCTAAAATATAACCCTATGCTTTTTAGCATAACACACCTTTTAACCTCTGATTTGTCATAATCCTGACACCATACTATTATGAATAAATTATCTCATGATACTGATTTATTGAATTTACCGCAACATAATCTTGAAGTTTATGTAATGTATTTCGGCAACAAAGGTATTCAGCAAAGACCGTTTACGCTATATCATTTTTTGAGTAATTCCAATGCCTTGTCCATTGGTACGCAGTCTGCATATCGTTCAGGCCAGAGAAATTCATTATAGTAATGGTAAGCCTGTTCCCTAGTCATGTACTCATTGTCCTGCGTAGAATTTGCATAGGCAGGAACAATCATGTGTAAGCCATGCTCAAAACCAGCCTCTACCGTGGCATTGATACAGAAATCAGTCATAATGCCACAAATCATCACGTCTTTTTCTTCCTTTGCAGTCAGATACTCAAGCAGACCACTCTCTTTTTTGAACGCACTGCATACGGACTTGATAAACCGTTTTTCATCAGGCATCGGTTGAAACTCGGAATAAACCTCAAACTCATCATCCCCGATAGAGAATCCGGTATCAGGTCCATCATCATGCTGTACATAAATAACTTCTATGCCTTGTTCTCGAGCTGCTCCAATCAGCTTTTTGATATTACCAACAAACTTTCTGAACTCATATAAGCGTTCATCCACGATACCATTCTGTGCATCTACAACCAATAAAACCATGAATAATCTCTCCTTTTTGGGCTTTTTGCTTTGATTCAAATAAACTAAATTCGTATATTATAATAGAGCGTAACTTCTGCTTACTCTCCCAGCACCTCGCCCAGTGCCAGAACAGCGTTGCGGACGCACTCCGGGCAGGGGCACAGCGGTGCGCCGTTCTCTATCCCCTTCAGATCTTTGCAGATGGTAGCACCGCACTTTTCCTGAAAGTTTTGCAGCAGTTCCTTGGAAATGCGGGGTGTACCCTTGCCGTCGGTGACGATGCCCGCCACCATCACAGCACCGATCAGTGCGCCGCAGGTGCTCTCCATGCAGCCCATGCCGGCGGCATATCCTGCGCCCAGCTTCATCAGGGTGTCGGCATCCACCGGCAGCTTGTCCTCAAATGCCTTCAGCACCGCCTGTGCACAGTTGCACTGTCCAGTAGCTTTCCATGCGGCAGCCTGTGCCGCCCGTTCTTCGATGTTCATTTTACAGTCCTCTTTCTTTGATGAATCGTAGTTTATTCGACATTCTCATAAAATTTCTGTAACACTGCTGCCAATTCCTCCGGAGCTTCTGTGTTTGCTTCATGACCTGCTTTCAGAAGTTCACGATAGCAGGAATTGCTCAAATAACTTGCAAGTTCCTTTGAGGCTTTTTTATTTGCGTTGTCCTTTTCGCCACAAACGATCAATACAGGACAAGACACCTTACATACCGAATCTCTGAAATCCAATTCTGCCATCGTGCCGCACAAACTGATCACATCTGCTTTTTTGAAGCCAAATTGCTTGAACGTTGCATTTGGCATAAAGCGGAACAGCATATTCTGGAATTCCAATAATTTTTTAGGCATTTTGTATTGTGCCGCAATTAGCACAAGCGCCTCTACTTTATCCGGATGGTCTATCGCATAATTAAGTGCCAAAACAGCACCCAGAGAGAGCCCACATAAAACGATTTCGTCATTTTCCTTGTCGCACTCTTCTGAGAATGCAGTATACAGCTCCCCATAGGTAGCCGCTTTTCCTTCCAGCATCTCTGCCAGACTCAAGCTGACGCTGCTGTCTGAGACCTTCGTTTCTTTTATCACTCTGTCCCAACTGTCTGGTTTTTGTCCTAATCCATGCAGGTATAAATACTTCATCTAATTTCCGCTCTCCTTCACACGTCCTGCTGCTTCCTTTCCAGCGCTTCAAAGTGATACCGGGGCTTGCCTTTGCTCTTTTCGCCGTACTCGATGGCCTCTTTGGGGCAATAGCAGATGCACGCCATGCAGTGGGTGCAGTTTTTGCCCCAGACCGGCTTTCCGTTTTTCAAATGGACGTTGTTCAGAGGACACAGCTCCACGCACCTGCCGCAGCCGATGCAGGCATCCGTTGCCCGGAAGGCATCCGCCTTCACAAAAAAGCGATAGAACACCGGGTTTACCGGGCCGCTCATAAAGCGGTCATAGAGGTTGTCTCTTGGCGGGGGAAATTCCTGCCCGGCCTTGAGCTGGGCCAGCACCTTTTGAAGTGCAGGCTCTGCCTGCTCCACGATGCTCCGTGCCTGCTCCTTTTGGGGTGCATTGAACATGGCAATGTAGTTTTCCGGCATGACGACCTGCGCAGTCCCCATATAATGCAGATATTTCTGCGCCGCGAGCTGCCGGTTATAGCCTGCCGCATTGCCGATCTCGCTGCCGCAGTCCATCACAAACCAGATGCGCTCTGCCCCGGTCAGCGCGGTCTTGCCCAGCCACTCCGACACCACCCGGGGGATGCGCCATGCGTAGGTAGGCGTTACCAGCACCACATCCCGGCCAGTCTGCACCGGGGCAGTATCCCCTGCCTTGATGCAGGCGTTCAGGTCGTAAAGCGGCATATCCAGCCCTTCGGCAATGCGCCGTGCCAGATACCGGCTGTTGCCGGTTCCCGTAAAATAAAGTACCATGGCTGCTCCCTCGTTTTTTGTGTGGTTTTCGGTTGCCTGTCCGCCCGGCAAACTGGAACTTGTCGGGGCGAGGCCCCTCCATCTTGCTGCCGCAAGACCGTTCGGTCGCTTGAAAGCCCCACTGGGGCTTTCATTGTTCCGCTTCGCTCCACAAACGCGAATTGTTTACTTCTTCGTCTTAGGCGCAATAAGCAACATGGCTGTCACAAGAATATATAAACCATACAGTAACCAAGTAATGGTATTGTTCCAAGGAAAACTCATTTCTGGATGGTTCAATGCAAACACTATAAATGCAATAGCTATAATCAGCATTATTAAACCGAGAATCCTTGATATACGCTTTTTCATGCAAAGCACTTCCTTGTCAAACTGGAATTGTTAATCTTGAACTGGTCCTATAATGCCAAATGCTATTGCATCAATAAAAAGCACGAACGCTATCACATAAACAATTAAAATAGTTGCAATGACTTTAATAACAAGTTGTTGATTTTGTCTTAAATTACTCTTACTAACAATCCTTAAGACAAAAATCAAAGCAACGAGGATGATAAAAGAAATAATATTATAAAGAACCACTGTTTTCATCTATGTGTCCTTCTTTTTTATATCAATTCCGAGTTGTCGTTCTCCGTATACTATGGTTTCCGCACGCAAAAGACCCGCGGCAAGGTGTGTGCTTACACCTCGCCCGCAAACTTCATGCCCCAGCTCATGCGGGTGTCGTACATCAGGCGGGTCAGGGCAAGGCTGTCCTGCGGGGTGTAGCGGTCGCTGCCGGTACGCCCCAGCTTGACGCAGCGGCTTGCTTCCCGGATCTCATACTCAAAGCCGTTGATGTCCACCGGGCAGCGGATGACCTCCGGCTCTTTGCCCTCCACTTCCAGCGTCATGGTCTCGGCGTGCTGGAAATCCGGCAGGAAAATACTGCCCTTGGTGCCAACGATACGGGCATTGCGCTCCAGCTCCTGCCCGATGGTCTGGACCGACTCCGCCCTGCAGCCGCCGGGGTAGGTCAGCGCAAGGCGGCTGTAATCGTCGGTGCCGTACTCGTTGATGTGTACCTCTTTGGTCTCCACTTTCTCCGGGTCCTGTCCGGTGAGGATGCGCAGAAAGCCCAGATTGTAGATACCGATATCCAGCAGCGCACCGCCGCCCAGACCGGAATCAAATTTGCGGTCCTTCCGGGCGCCGGTGGCCACAAAGCCGTACTGGCAGGTGATCTGCTTCAGCTCCCCGATGGTGCCAGCAGTAAGGATCTGGCGCAGGCGGTCGTACAGCGGCAGCAGCCAGATCCAGAACGCCTCCATGAGAAAGAGGTGCTTTTCCTCTGCCAGACGATACAGCTCCTGCGCCTGCTCCGGGCTGATGGTAAAGGGCTTTTCGCACAGAACGTGCTTGCCCTGCTCCAAGCAGAGCTTGCAGTTTTCGTAGTGCAGGGTGTTGGGGGTGGCGATATAGATGGCCTCCACCTCCGGGTCGGCGGCAAGGGCTTCGTAGGAGTCATAGCAGCAGGGGATGCCGTACTGCTGCGCAAACGCCTGTGCGCTTTCCAGATGCCGTGACCCCACGGCAACAAGCTGCTCCCCTTCTGCGCCCATCTGTTCCACCGTAGACGCAAACTTTTTGGCAATGGTGCCGGTCGCTAAAATTCCCCACTTCATAACGGTACCTCCCGATTTATCACTTTGAACTCAGTATACCACGCTTTTTCCCCACAGAAAAGATTCCGCACGCAAAACAGGCTCCTGCAAGCGTTTGACCACTGGCAGGAGCCCGTTTATTTCTTAAAGTTTCGTCATCCACAGACCATGCAGGTTGCAGTAGGCGTAGACCGCCACCGGCTTTTCGCCGCCCAGCTCAAACACCGCCTTGGGTGCCTGACCGGGAGCAAGGTAGCGGAGCTGTCCGCCGTTTTCCGTCTCCACAAAGAGCCACTGGATGTAGTGTACATCCACCATGGGGTGCTCCACTGCACCCACCGTGACGGTGAGGGTGCTGCCGGAAAGCTCTGCCACCGGCAGATGCTTTTCGCCGCTGGCTTCCACGGTGTTGGGAAGCAGCTCCTTCATCTTTTCGCCGCAGCAGACCAGCGGAACGCCTGCGTTGTGGATGGTGGTGACCAGGTTGCCACAGTGCTCACAGATATAAAACTTTGCCTTCATATTCAAATCCTCCATCGGAATGTTGTTGGTGTTTTCTGTGACTATATGATAACATTTCCTAGTTAGATTTTCTGTGACCGGGTCACGCAAGGCTGCCTTGTGCTAGAGGGATACTCTCAGCTTCCCATGCCGAGGAGCACCAGCACGACCACCACCGCAATGGCAATGAGGCAGCCGCAGCCGCTGCCGTCTCCCCCGCCACCGCTGCCATTGTTGTGGTTCCCGCCGCCACCGCCGTCGGACGAGCCGCCGAAGTTGCGGTTGAAGGCCGTCATGTACTGGGCATAGCCCGTGTCGCCTTTGCCGAAATAGCCGTAATCACCGTTTGCCATGGTATGTTCCTCCGTTTGATGGGTGTTTTGTTTCCTTCTGAGCTTATTCTATCAGGAGTGATGTCCCATAAAAATCCCTTTCAAAAAATCAGCCCATCCTCTTCCAGCGCCTTTACAATACCATAAGGGGCTGCTGCATAAGATCTGTTTCCTGTGCAGCAGCCCCTTTTTTGTTCAGTACAATATTCTGGAGACGTGATGCTCCTGCTTGCCAAGGTACAGCTCCACGATCATCCGTCCGTTTTCGGCGTTGCAGAGTTCTTCGCTGCAATAGCCGCAGAGCTTTCCGTCCGCCTGTGCCACAAATCTTTCTCAGCGCCGCTCGTTTTCTGCGGCGGTCCCTGCAAAGATCATACCACGTTTCCCGCCAAAGCGATCTAGGTCCGCCCTGTGCTTTTAATCCAGAATTTTTCCGTCAATGGAGATGGTGACCACCTGCCACGGAATGAACTTTCCGCTGGTCTGCAGTGCCTTTTTTGCCGCCATCTCCAAACCGCCGCAGCAGGGCACCTCCATGCGGAGGATGGTCACGCTCTGGATGTCGTTGCTGCGCAGGATCTCCGTGAGCTTTTCGCTGTAATCCACAGCGTCCAGCTTCGGGCAGCCGATGAGGGTCACCTTGCCGCGCATAAACTCCTGATGGAAATTGGCGTAGGCGTATGCCGTGCAGTCCGCCGCGATCAGGAGCTTTGCGCCCTCAAAGTAGGGCGCATGGACAGGAGCCAGCTTGATCTGCACCGGCCAGTTGCGCAGGCGGGAGACCGGCTGCACGGGGGCAGAAGCCACGCTTTCGGCTGCCTCCGGCTGTTCCAGCATCCGCATCCGGGAGCCGGGGCAGCCGCCCTCGTGGAGGTGCTTCATCTTTTCCTGCAGTTCCTTTTTCTTTTTGTTTTCCTGCACCGCCGCCTCGTCGTAAGCAGGGGCTTCCCGCTCCTCAAAGGTGATGGCACCGGTAGGGCAGCCCGGCAGACAGTCGCCAAAGCCATCGCAGAAATTTTCCCGCACCAGCTTTGCCTTGCCGTTGATAATATCAATGGCTCCCTCGTGGCAGGCGGTCGCACACAGCCCGCAGCCGTTGCATTTTTCTTCGTCAATATGGATGATCTTCCGAATCATATCTATACTCTCCTGTTGTGGGTGTTTTTTGCATTTGCAGGTTTATTATAGTATACTAAAGCCATCTTGTCTGTTTGAATTCCAACAAGGAGAGTCTTTATGCAAAAATATCTGCCTGTTCTGCGGAGCTGCCCCTTCTTTACCGGGCTTACCGATGATGAGATTCTGTCCATCCTGCACTGCGTCAGTGCAGCGAAGATCACCCGCCCCCGGGGCTCCTATATTTTCCGTGCCGGAGATTCCACAGAGGTCATGGGGCTCATGCTGTCCGGCTCTACCCTTGTGATCCAGGAGGATCTTTGGGGACACCGCAATATCCTGTCCAAGTGCAGCACCGGGGACTTTTTCGGGGAGCCTTACGCCGCCACCCCCGGTGCCATCCTGAACATCAGCGTGGTGGCAGAGGAGGATTGCGAGATACTGCTGCTGAACGTCAAGCGGCTGCTCACCTCCTGCCCCACCGCCTGCGACCATCACCAGAAGCTCATCCGCAATCTGGTCAGCGTTCTGGCAAACAAAATACTGCTTTTTAACGATAAGATCACCCATGTCAGCAAGCGCACCACCCGGGAAAAGCTGCTGTCCTACCTGTCTGCCGAATCCATCCGGCAGTCCTCCCTCTCCTTTGACATTCCCTTTGACCGTCAGCAGCTGGCAGATTTTCTCTGCGTGGAGCGTGCCGCCATGTCGGTGGAGCTTTCCAAGCTGCAAAAGGAAGGGCTGCTGGTCACAAAGCGGAATCATTTTGAGCTGTTGACCCGTTGACCGTTCCATGCGCCGCCTATGGCGGTTTTATCGGGCAATTTTCCCCTGCCGCGATAAAAATAACGGACAACTGTTTTGGGGCCATCCGCTGAAGGATGTATTGTTTTCGTCACTCGATAAATGGGAATTTAGTAACGTAAAAGGAAATATATGACATATACCCAACTAAGTAATCCATGAAAAATCGCCCAACCGACAGACTTCCACGTTGTATAACTAATAACCATAGCCAATGCACTTCCAAAAGTTATTCCTGATTTTACCGTTTTCTTGACATTCATTGATTTATTATCTTCCATGTTTGTTTCCTCCACAAATCCCGAGTTATCCCCCTCAGTATACCACGCTTTTCCCCTGCGGAAAAGATACCGCGCACAAAAGGCCTCTCCGGCAACTATCCGCACTCCGGCTCATACACTTTAACAACTATGTACCGGGAGGGATATCGTGTGCTGCTGACCTTACTGCAATTTTTCGCCACAAAATTTCTATTTCTGGCGCTCCATCTGGAAGCGGGCAGTTTCCCCCGCCCGCTCAGCCCACAGGAGGAGATCCGGACCTTCGCCGCCCTGCGGGCCGGCGATCCATCCGCCCGGGAAAAGCTCATCCGCCACAATCTGCGCTTAGTGGCGCACATCGCAAAGAAATACTATGCTCTCCCCTCTGAGCAGGACGATTTGATTTCCATCGGCACCATTGGCCTGATGAAAGCCGTGGACACCTTCGACTCCACCCGCCGGGCGCGCTTCTCCACTTATGCCAGCCGGTGCATCGAAAATGCTATCCTCTCCCCAGCGCACTTTGGGATGGATCTGATATTCGCTCTGACTTACATGGCGTTCCGTAAAACACGCAGTCGTTCTTCAAACGTTGCTTTCCATGCCGGATGCTCGGAGAATACGGTGTGCTCCACCTGACGGACTTGGTTCAGTCCGATGTTCCGCACCGCTTCCACTGCAGCATCTTTTTGGCTCAGATGGCGTTTTCCCACGGTCAGACAGTTTGCGCCTTCTGGCGTGTCGTACTGCTGAAACGCCCGGTTGAAGTCCATCAGGTCATGCAGACGGATGGGCTGATTGGTTTCGTTATCTACCAGCAGACCCCAGTTTTCCCAATGACGGTCGGTATTGCCCACCAGATAATCCAGAATGTTCATCATATAGTAGCCGGGAGCATCCAGCTCTAAGATCTTATCCAGCGTATTCCAATCATGGTTCGTGCAGTAGACGTCATAGGCTGCATAGGTCACAAGACTGTATCGCTGAGATGTCATGATTTTGCTGATAGAAACCGGCTCATTTTCAAACATCCCCTGCTCATACAGTACCTGATGGCAGTCAAAGCACCGGCAGATTTTGCTTGCCAGCACTTCACGCTCCACCGCTTCCCTGCCGCCATCCTTGTAAAGATAGAAGCCATCCTCTTTTCGCACCCACGCCTTGGGGTACAAGCCGCCCGTAGACAGGTCATTCGCCAGAAGATGGGCGTTGGTCACCGTCATTTGATGCCCCCGCAGTGCTATATCCACAAGCGCATTGCTTAAAGAGTGTGCGAAAAGGTTGATATCCTCGAATCGAACCTTCTCGTTTTCTTCTTTCACCCAGAACACATCCAGCAAAGACAGACAATGGTAGGATAATGCAATCTGTGCTCGTTCCCTGTCCGTAACACTCTGAGATGCACCGATACTGTTCAGGATTTCCTTTGCATAGGTGCGGTCAGGTGGTATCATCCGAGAAGCACACCAAGAATAAAAGCTCATCGCATTTTTGATTCGCTTATCGAAATCATTCGATTCTTCCAGCATCAAATCATACGGCATAAAATCTTCGAGGTAAATTTTGCATTCACCCACCGTGCTGATTTGTGCCACGCAGTTCTCTCGATGCATGATTTCATAGATCATCTTACTCACCCCCTCCCTACCTCTTGCATTCTGTAGATATGTTTATACTACCCTCTTTTTTCATTTAATACAAGCGCTTTTACTTTTCAAAAAGCTTTTTCTGCTGCCCCATCAGGACGGTTTCGATACGCTCTTTCAGCAAAAACATGAACCTCGGCCGTATCGGCCCAGTAATTTGCCACGGAGATTCCCGGCAGCTGAACTGCATTTGTAAAATTACGCAAGACTTCACTGGAAACAGCTTCTGCCAGTGCCTCAAAGCAGCCATCATCCACCTTATACCAGAGATTTTTCTCCGCATCGAACCATTTTTCCTGATTTCCGCGCGAAGTCGTCACCACAACCCTGTCGTTGGTATGCAGCGTCAAATAATTTCCAGCCATTTGTGATCCTCCGCCATTCTTCCCTGCGTCTTTTCAACAAGCAGAACCGGGTCATATTCCGGAACGCCAACAGCATCCAGATAGTAATCCAAGCCCTTTCGTGTTTTCGGAATGCATCGGTCTGCCAGAAAGGCCAGGAAGTCTTCCCACGAGGGCGTTTCGTTCACACCAAACGCAGTATCCAGTATTTCGTCAACTTTGTTTTCGATGCAGATCTGCTCCGCTGTAAAATCTGCCAAAATCACGGTACACAACGTATCTCCGTCATAATACCGATATTCTTTCAGCCGATGACCTTTCTGTTCTGCATTTCTGCGAAACACTTCCGGGTCTGTGGATGCAAGTGGCTGGATGGTGATTTTTTCACCGTCAAAAGAAAGTTCTACCCGGTCCTCTTTTGAAAGTCCCATCGCATGAAGCCACACTGCCGGGAGATTGACCGAATACTTTTCTGCATTCTTTCCTGCTGTTCCCCCGGCTTTTCTTCTCATAATTTTCACGCTGCGACGATTCATGCACTTCACCTTCCCTTACAAAAAGAACACCATATTGGCCGCCAACAATCAATGATTTTATTTTGTCAGCAAAATTCCAAAAACTTATGTAACACAAAAAGCCCCACGCTCAACACTGCCTCTGAATCTGACCGTCTCTGGTCAGAGCAGAAAAGCATATGTTGAGCGTGGGGCTTTGTTTATCGGCTCGGCTGCCAGCCGGGCTTTTGGTGTTCCTTGGGTTTGTAGGTTCCTTTGGTAGTATCGATCACCGCCTGCAGCAATTCGAGCTTCTGCCATGTGGGGCAGTTCAGACGGTCGATTTTTTCGATCACATAGTTGGCGTGGGCGGTTGCGACCCGTTTTCCGAGTTCGTCCCATCCCTCTTTCGTTTTGGGGTAATGTACCACCACTTCAATGGGGGCACTCTTTCGCATGGCTCACTCACCTCCGATTACATCGCTATCACCTCATTTTTACGGGTTACTGGTTGTCCTCTATTCGCTGCGGTTTCCGCTCGACGCCCTTTGCGTCCAAAAATGCCCCTCGGCAGACGGCGCACAAAGTTGTCAGGGTGGATTCATCCACCTTTTTTGTGGTCTTGCGGTTCATTTGCATACTCCTTTTCGCTGATATATAAAAACGCCGTCCGTGGTTCCTCTCGAACGGCGTTTGGAAAAGGTTTTGTATGGTTTCTCTTAATTTGCCCCCGGCACCCCTAAGAAAGGGAAACATTCAGGCGTTGGATTTGCACCACTCCATTGGCCTCTCGGCCACCCCGTCTTCTTTATGACCGGGCCGCGAATTACGGAAGTATCATTATCTGGAAGTACCTGAAGCTGCATATTCAATTTTCAAGGTCCGCCCGGCTGCGGCTCCCGCTCCCGCTCCCTTTCGGAGGTGGGCCGCTGCCGTGACAATCGTGTATCGTACTTTCGAGCAAAAGTTTATGGACTCGTAGTCCAAGTCACCCACCCTCTTAGTTCATATATTGTATACAACAGTCCTAAAAAGCAAAAAAATCCCGCCTGAAAAGCAAAACCTTCGCTTTGCCCTCAGACGGGATGTCTTTCGACACGACTGTTATAAATTCAAAAAAGCTCTTGACCCGAAGTCAACTTTAAGGATTATACTGAACCTGTCAGAAAAATTTTTGCCGTTCTTATGCGGCATGCATGATGATAAAGAAGAATTCATTATAATAGCCGACCGTCAGAAGTCCCACCGACACGATAGAACACCCTGTTTCCTGCTTTTCTTGCAGTAAGCAGCCCCATCTCATGGAATTTCATCACAAACGTCCGAATGGTTGCATACGCAGCGTTTCGGAAATCCTTTTCCAGCTGCTTTGTGGTAAACTCCTCTGCACCATAAGCAGACAGAACATACTCCCAGAGCAGCCGTTCTTTTTCTGTGATTTTTCCTTCCGCAAGAGCAGTTTGATATACCTCAAGATCAGTTTTCGGCGGGACTGCATCCACCTGCAGGCGGTTATAGACCTCATTGCAGAAGTAGAACAGAAAGGGAGTCACATCCGTATAGCCGGAAATCAGAGCATTTCTCTCCACGCGTTCGTAGGCTTTGTAATATGCGTCCTTGTTTTCAGCGATGTATCGGGAAAACGGCGTGAACAGTGCCGCAGGATAGCCCTGCTGAACAAGATACCAGAGGTGGAATAGCCGTGCAGTGCGTCCATTCCCGTCAAAATAGGGGTGGTAGTATGCAAAAGCAAAGTGCAGAATGGCAGCCTTATGCAGCTCATTTTGAGTTCAAACAAATGCTTATCTGAAAGCATTTTGGCAAACTGTGCCCCATCCATTCTGTTCACCTCGCAGTTGATACTTATTGATACTATATAGTATCAATATACCGATTCTTTATAAAAAAGTCAACCGAAACAGGCCGAACCAACTTTTTCCATACTTTCCGTCAAAATTCCCGTGGTTCCGTCACGAATCACATCTCCATCGGCTTATTCCCCACTTCGTCCAGATACGCATTCAAAAATTCCGCTGCAAGGCTGTTGGGACGGATTTCGGGCAATAAGGCACAATGCCCTCTTCTTCCAGTTCTTTTTCAATCAATGCCGTACCGCATGCTCTATGCCAAAAGGAATTTCTTTGAATACTCCTTTCATCTCTATAATAATTTTTTCTTTAAAACATAAATTACCTCCATTTATACCTTATAGGTGTTTTAGTTCTATCTATCCAC
>OGRP01000725.1_pt1 | contig 29276 bp, 27 predicted proteins | sample 1553531 | NCBI WGS metagenome assembly OGRP01 (sample SAMEA2580045, study PRJEB22360) | human gut metagenome | biome: human gut; feature: human-associated habitat; material: faeces | place: Denmark | collected 2008/2010 | reverse complement strand
TTTTTTGAAAGTTTTTCTCTCAATCGGTTTTGTCCGATCTGTTATCTCAAACGCGACAACTTTGATAGTTTATCATGTGTTGTTTTGTTTGTCAAGAATTTTTTTGTTTTATTTTGGAAATCTTTCCAAAATCATGTTGTCCTCTGTCAAATCATGTCTTATCCAGCGGTCAGCTTGACTATAATACCACTCGTATTTTATTCTGTCAACCATTTTTTAATACTTTTTTCACTTGCATCTGAACAGCAGCGGTTAAATTTCACCCTTCTGTGACATTTAGTCTTACAAAAATCATGGTTTTCAAAGTGAATTTCATTTTTTAACCCACAACATACCAGTTTTTTCTTCTGTCTTTTACGCTTGTACGCTTTTTCCGCCTCAATCAGGCATTTTTGATGCCAAATTGGTCAAGTGCTCCATAAGTGGCTGATATACGTTCTTACAGCCTTTAACCAGCCTCGTAGAAAGAGGTATTAAATGCACTATCTGTCCCCTGCATCATCCTATAAAGTATAAAAGCGGCTGCCGGAATTATCCGGCAGCCGCCCTGTTACAATCATTGCGTATAAAGCACCCGCAATTATTTTAATGTAACTTTTGCTCCCTCAGCTTCAAGTTTAGCTTTGATATCCTCAGCTGTTGCTTTGTCAGCTGCTTCTTTTAATACTTTCGGAGCTCCATCTACTACGTCTTTCGCTTCTTTTAAGCCTAAGCCTGTAGCTTCACGAACAACTTTGATAACTTTAACTTTGTTCGGGCCAACTTCTGTTAACTCTACGTCGAACTCAGTCTTCTCTTCTGCTGCTGCGCCCTCGCCAGCACCTGCTGCTGCAACTACAACGCCTGCTGCTGCAGATACGCCGAACTCTTCTTCACAAGCTTTTACTAAATCATTTAACTCTAATACGCTTAACTCTTTGATAGCATCGATAAATTCTGCTGTTGTTAATTTTGCCATTATAATTTTCCTCCATTATAATTTATTGTCGCACCGGTCAGTCTCTCCTGCCGTGCCCATATACTGTTTCATCCAGCCGCCGGATAGATTACTCTGCCGGTGTCTCTGCTGGTTCTTCTGCAGCTGCTGTTTCTTCTGCCGGAGCAGCCTCTACTGCTGCATCTGCCGCACCGCCTTTTTCTGCGATCTGATTGAGAACGCGAGCAAGGTTGGTAATCGGAGACTGTAAGCTTCCAAGTAATTTGGAAAGAAGTTCTTCTCTTGATGGTACTGCTGCGACAGCCTTCATGCCTGCCTCATCATAATAAGTACCCTCAACAACACCTGCTTTGATTTCAAGAGCAGGAGCTGTTTTAGCGAACTTAGCTAAAACTCTTGCCGGAGCTGTTGCATCCTCAGTAGAGATAGCGAAAGCATTCGGTCCTTCAAGAACGTCTCTTAAGCTTTCGAACTGAGTACCTTCTACTGCACGGCTTACTAAAGTATTTTTGTATACTTTGTAAGTAACACCAGCTTCTCTTAATGCTTTACGTAACTGAGTATCTTCTGCTACGGTAAGTCCACGGTAGTCAACTACTACGACTGACTGTGCATCTTTGATGTTTTCAGAAATTTCCTGTACGATAGGCTGTTTGAGTTCTACTTTTGCCACGAATCGTGCACCTCCTTTTATTATTTTGCCGACGGATAATCCGCCGGATCACAGTGATTTTCTCACTGCTGCTGCATAAAAGACTTGAGGTATATAAAACCGCTTTATTCAGATTAAAATCTGCAATAAAAAACTCCCTGCAAAGACAGAGAGATACGGTCAAAAAAATCTTGATAAAGATCCCCTCGGCAGGTCGTCTTACGTTTACGCCATATGGCACCTGCTGTCTTCGGCATATATGCAAATCGCTGAGTACCGGAAAACCGGCTCAACGATATGCATTATAACATTGTATATTATGGTTGTCAACAATTTTCTGCTTTTACTGTGTAATTTTAACTACGTTTAATCTTACACCAGGTCCCATTGTAGATGCAAGAGTTGCACTCTTAACATACTGACCTTTTAAGCTTGCAGGTTTTGCTTTGTTGATCGCACCCATAAGGGTCTGGAAGTTGTCGCTTAACTGTTCTTCTGTAAAAGAAGCTTTTCCAACTGGCACGTGGATAATATTTGTTTTGTCCAATCTGTATTCAATCTTACCAGCTTTGATGTCGTTAACAGCTTTTGTAACATCCATAGTTACTGTTCCAGCCTTCGGGTTTGGCATTAAACCTTTCGGTCCAAGTACACGACCAAGACGTCCAACAACGCCCATCATGTCCGGTGTAGCAACAACAACATCGAAGTCTAACCATCCCTCGTTCTGAATCTTCGGGATCAGCTCCTCGCCGCCTACGTAATCAGCGCCTGCTGCCTGTGCTTCATCAACCTTGGTTCCTTTTGCGAATACTAAAACTTTAACTGATTTACCAGTTCCGTGTGGTAATACAACTGCACCACGGATCTGCTGCTCTGCATGACGTCCATCACAACCTGTTCTGATGTGAAGTTCGATTGTCTCATCAAATTTAGCTGTTGCGTTTTTCTTTACCAGGCTGATTGCTTCAGCAACATCGTACTGAGCAGCCTTATCAAAACTTTTCACAGCTTCCTGATATTTCTTTCCTCTTTTCATTCTAAAAAACCTCCTGGTGGTATTATCGGGAGAGGGCCCTCCCACATAATCGTTAATAAATATCGTTAATTTTTGCAGAATTTCTCAGAAGAATGCCGTTCTTGCATTCTTCCAATGAATTTGCTGTTTTTGCAAATTCTATTCTTCCACTGTAACACCCATACTTCTTGCAGTACCAGCGATCATGCTCATAGCTGCCTCTAAAGATGCTGCATTTAAGTCAGGCATTTTTAATTCTGCGATTTCCTGTAATTTTGCTTTGGAAAGTGTAGCAACCTTTGTCTTGTTCGGTGTTGCAGAACCAGATTTAATGTTGCAGGCTTTCTTGATTAATACAGGAGCAGGTGGTGTCTTTGTAACGAAGCTGAAGCTTCTGTCTGCGTATACTGTAATAACTACAGGGATGATAAGATCTCCCTGATCAGCGGTTCTTGCGTTGAACTGTTTTGTAAATTCAACGATGTTAACGCCATGCTGTCCAAGAGCAGGTCCAACTGGAGGAGCAGGTGTAGCCTTGCCAGCAGGAATCTGCAATTTGATATATCCTTCTACTTTCTTTGCCATTTGGAATTGCCTCCTTAATCCAATGTTTCAGGCATAATCTCATGCCTGCGCACAGATCCTGGTCTGTGCTTTAATTGTTAAGTTTTACATCTGCGAAACTTATTTCTACCGGCGTCTCGCGGCCGAACAATTCAACATTGATCGTCACACTCTGCTTTCCGTGATTCATCGCCTGGATCACTCCGATAGTGTCTTTCCAGACACCTCCGGTAACCACAACGGTGTCTCCCTCTGTAAAGTCAACTTCAATGTTCTCTTTCTTGATTCCCAAAGGTTTCATTTCCATATCGGTAAGCGGAACCGGCTTGCTTCCCGGACCAACAAATCCGGTAACACCACGGGTATTTCTGACAACATACCATGTGTCGTCATTCATAACCATATTGATAAGAACGTATCCCGGAAACATTTTCTTTGATACGGATTTTTTTGCGCCATTTTTCATTTCGACAACATCCTGCATCGGAACGCGGACCTCTAAGATCTGATCTTCCAGATGTCTGTTTTCAATTGTCTTGTCAATGTTCGCTTTTACCTTATTCTCATATCCTGAGTAGGTATGAACAACATACCAGTGTGCCTCTGCCATAAATCACTCTGCCTCCATTAAAAATTAAAACCAACAAGGAAATCAACGCCATACTGAATTGCGAAATCCAAAAGCGCGATGATAAGACCTAATACAACGGATACAGCAATAACCGCTGTGGTCTGTCTTACAAGTGATTGTTTCTCCGGCCAAATAATCTTTTTGAATTCAGCCGAAAGACCGGTAAACCAGCTCTCTTTTGGAGCCTTGTCTAACTTCTCGGTTTCTCCCATTTTTTCACTCCTTTGCCACGCGCGTCTTATTTGGTTTCTTTGTGTAACGTATGGGTCTTGCAGAATCTGCAATACTTTTTGGTTTCCATCCTGTCAGGATGAGCTTTTTTGTCTTTTGTCATGTTGTAGTTACGGTTTTTGCATTCCGTACATGCCAATGTTATTTTTGTGCGCACAACTTCCACCTCCATTAAAATTCTTTGTGCTTTTTTCTGCCCCGGTCTCCGTAGTGAGACGTTTTTTAAGGATCAGCGACAGTCCTTAAAAAAAGGCATAAAAAAAAGACCTACTTCCATCGCCTGTCTACTATATCATATCCACTTGTTTCCGTCAATCTTTTTTTGTATATTATACCCTTTTAAACCTTTTTGATTATTTTTTCCTATTTCACATTTTTTTCTCAAATGGTATAATATTTTTATATAGTTAGACCGAAATACTTTTAAAGAATCTTTAAAAATATAATTAAAATCCCCACATTTATCATGCCAGGCGGCAAGGATGCTGTCCTATAACCTGATAAATGTATATATTTCATGGAAGAAAGGAGGGGTTTTCTTGGCTGCTATTGACAGTGCCTATCATTATTATTTAAGCACTTATGGCACTTCGAAGGTATCGCGTTATGATACCCATAAGAAGAGTCAGCTTCGTGCTGTCTATAATCAGATTGTAAAAACAAATAAAGATACTCCTCTGTATAAAATTCCAGATTCCACGGATGTGAAAAAATTTGCGATTGACCTGAAAGAACATACCCGTTCGATCCAGAATGTAATCGCTGCCCTTTCTGACAACGACGAGGGGATTGAAAATGTATTCAACAAAAAAGTTGCAAAGTCTTCCGACGAATCTTCTGTCAATGTTACCTACATTGGTGAGGATCAGAGTCTCGATAATTCTTTGCATTTTGATGTGGAGGTAAAACAGCTTGCAGCCCCACAGATCAATGTCGGAAAGTTTCTTTACCCTGATGAATGCGATTTCAAAACAGGTACTTACACATTCGATATATCAACTGATTTAAGTTCATATGAGTTTCAGTATACCGTAAGCAGAAATGATGACAACCAGCATATTCTTGAAAAGCTTGCACGCCTGGTCAATTCTTCAGGTGTCGGGATTCATGCCGATCTTGCCAAAAATGCCAGTAACAAGATTGCCCTGCGTTTAACTTCAAGTCAGACCGGTCTTGCAGACGGTCAGTCCTATCTGTTTGAAGTTACCCCAAGTTCCGATCATGCATCCGAAAAAGCAATGCAGACACTCGGTATTGATTGTGTTACCCAGACAGCAAGTAATTCTTCTTTCTTATTAAACGGTACGGAGCATGCATCTCTGTCAAATACTTTTACTGTCAACAATGCTTTTGAACTGACACTGAATAAACCAAGCTCCCAGGCAAACCCTGTACAGATCGGCTTTAAAACAACAGCTGACTCCATTGTAGACAATGTCCAGTCTCTGGTAAATGTATACAACAATCTGATCCAGTTAAGCTATCGCTATGACAGCACACAGGAAGCAGATAAACTGCGGCGCGATTTTACACAGGTGGTAAAACCTTATTACAATGAATTTGAGTCGTATGGATTAAAACTTTCAGATGACGGTGCCATCAAGGTCGATACACATCTTCTGACGGATGTAGTTACTTCCGCGGATGCAAAAGAATGCTTTGCAACATTAAATAAGTTTAAAAACGATCTCGGAACGACCGCCGGAACCGTCTCTGTTGACCCGTTAAATTATGCAAGCAAAACGATGATCACTTACAAAAAACCAGGTCATAAGAATTTTTCCTGCCCTTACCTGACCTCCGTTTATTCCGGAATGATGTTAGACAGATATTGCTAAACGGACACTTACAGCTTTTCTGTAGTGTCCGTTTAATATTCCAATATCCCAGATGCAACTTCAGATTATGCATCTTTCGCACTGATCATGTACTATATATCATTTTCCTGATTTTCATTTTCTTCTATAATATCCAGCATCGTATTTATTCTCTCTATATAATTGTGATGCTCCCTTACTTTTCGATAACCATTTTCTGCGATTGCCAGACGTTCTTCCTCATGTGCCAGATAATATTCTGCTTTTTCACAAAGATCATTGATTCCGTCAAAGCATACCAGGTCTTCCCCCTCTTTAAAATAATATGGTATTTCCGCCTGATAATTTGTCATCAGAAAACCGCCTGCCCCAAGGACATCCCATACGCGGAGCGGAATACCGCTTTTAATATTTGGAATTGTGAAATTCAGGTTGATCTTTGACATATGAAAAACCTGTGGCAGCTCACTCCAGTAATCAACCGAACCACAGTACTGAATCCGCAGCATATCACTTACATCACTGTTACTGTACACATTGACATGATAACGTTTTGACAGTTCGATCAATGCACGTCTGCGCTCCACTTCCGCAATTTTAAATCCAAGTACGGTCGTCTGAAAGATCAGTCCAAGATCCGAAAACGACCCTTCTGATTTTTCCAGTTCAAAATATTCCTGCAGTTTTTCTAAAATGTCTGTGGTCAGCATAGGTTCCACTATATTTGCACCGCTAATGTTTAACTGTGCCTCAATCACAGCATCAAAATATCCGCGCAGGTATTCCGGCAGCCTGCTTTTTATCTTATCATAAGAGTTCCGTTCATAAAGACTTCCGACAAACGCAATGTCTCCTTTATATTTCTGTATTTCCGGTGAATTTGCAATTACCGTATCCATCCGGTCCGTATCCACGGCAAGTGGCAGATACCAGATATGTTCCACTCCCATCTCCCGGAATTCCAGATAGTTTGTCTTATCAAAGGTAAATATATAATTACACGGATGAAAAATAGACTCATGATACATGCTGATCAGCGGATTATCACAGCTCCAGGATACATATTTTATCCCCATTTTCTGGCAGACATTCGAAATCAGTGCAAAATAATTGACCGTAAATACCATATCATAATGCGTTTCCTGTATTTTGTGCTCAATTATTTTTTCAAATTCCGGATCAATATCATAATTGCCAAGATGCTGTTCGATATTATCCACCGTATGCCCCAGTAATAAAAAAGTCTGCTCTATGTCTCTGTAATTATAAGCTTTCCAGCGATACATTAATATGTGCATAATAATCTCCATTCCTGTGCCGTGTCAGCCAAAATAACGTTTTCATCTGTATGTAAAACCTGTTGCAGGGAGGGAATGAGAACCTCCGGCTCTACATCCAGGCTTCCCTGATCCACGCTGCCCTGCTTTTCCACGTATGATGCTCTTTTGCTGACTGATATCCACAGTCTGCCATCCTTTGTGTGGACTGCATGTGTCCGAACAGGTCAAATACACGGTCTGGCAAAGTCCGGATCTCATTTCTTGAAAACATGACAAATTCTTTTCCATCCGTAAATTCTCTGCGCAGATAAGTGGAATCATCCGTCACAACTGCTGCCCCCGCAAGCATTCCATTAAAAATACGGTCATGTGCTCCGGCTTTAAACCAGGTCATCGTATTCAGGACAATCTTGCTATCGTTCATCAGTGGCAATATTTCCGGCGCAAGTACTTTTCCACCATACACCAGATACGGATTGTCACTCCACTCACACTGATCCCAGCCTGTTCCATATGCCGTTACCCGTATTCCGTTTTCCACCAGAATACGGACAGCCTGTTCACGGAAAAATGACGTGGCATACGAGTCAATAAAACGCATCTGCACGATGATCTCATGAATACGCTGTTCTGAAATATCATTCCGCTTATATTTTAAATATTCTTCTATCACATCCTCTGTTGTCCGGTCAGGATGATGCACCAGTTCTGACAGCACAGCCTGTGCCATCTCCTCTCCATCGACTTCCGGGATGGATGACAGATCCGGTATCATCTTCGCAACTGTGTAGATCGGCAATGCCCCGGCATATAAAACATCAATTCCACGCTCCGCAAGCGGCTTATGCCTGCTGCCAAGTTCCACCCCGGCATGTGGCAGAAAATCCGTATACCGGATATTTTTGAAATATCTGCGGATATACCGGACATGGTTGCGGTCCGTGCACAGCACAACAGATGTTGCCGGAGCATTCTGCAGTGGTTTTTCATAGTGAAACGGATGATCCATCAGGATATTGATGTAAGGAATTTCATAAGTTTCCCAGAGGTTTGGCTCTTTTTCCGTAGAACCTGCTCTTTTTGATTCTCCAGTGCCTTGAAAAATATCCTGCTTCAAAAATGCCCCTGCCTCGATCATGTCTACAGGCACTGTCAGATTATATCCCAAATTGTTAAACGTCACACAGAAAAACCTCTGATCTTTTTTTGCACCATCTCCGATACATTCGATCAGTGCCTGCTTGCTCACCTCTTCGAGACGGGCGTCATAGGTAAAGGAAGCATATCCCATGGATTCAAAGGCATTTTTCAGTTCCTGGGTGAATAAGTCGAGGGTGTCGTAGACACCGGTGATGTAAATGATGGTTGTCTGCATGGTGGTCTCCTGTACTTTTTATAGATTTATTTTTTCTATACTGCAGCTATGCCTTTTATAATCATCCTTTGTGGAATCTGTGCTGTCGTAATTGATTCCAGCCAGGATCACTTGTCCATGATAATCTTTCAGGCTCTGCATGTACTGCTTCTTTTTTATCTGTGCAATCGCTGCATCTGACGATTTATCCCATTTTAATTCCACCACGATCGCTGGCACATCTCTAAATTTTCTCGGGACAAACACAATGTCAGCAAATCCCTTTCCCCCGGCGAGTTCCCGATACATCACATAATCTTTTCTTGCAGCATAATATGCCAGCGAAAGCACACATGACATAGAGTTTTCATCATTATACTTTAAAATGGATATATTTTCCTGATGCACCTGCTCGATCATTTCCGCAACATATTCTTCTTTTCCATCTATAGTTGCCTGAAGCAGTGTTTCAGAATTACGAATCGCATCCATGACCGGTTCCCATCCGCCATCCTCTATGCAGTTAATAAACTCTTTCTGCACCTCCTGGTTTGGAATAGAAACAGTCTTGTTCTCAAAATCGTAGGTCAGGTATCCCAAATGCACTAAAAGCGTAAATACATCATCTACGCTCGCAAATGTGGACATATCATTCTGAAACTTATCCGGATTAATCCTTATACGGCTGCCTGATATAAGCTGTGTGACTAACGCCTTCAAATGATACATGTCCATCTGGATATATTTTTTTAATGCCTCATAGGTCTCTGTCTTCGTCCAATAACTGTCAAAATCATGTCCCAGCAATGACATGACTACTGATCTTGGATTATAGATCTGAATGCCCTTTAAATCATATCCATCGTACCACTGTTTCATCCTGTCATAAGGCATACCATATGACACACACAGACTTTGAACTTCTTCTTCCGTAAACCCGGTAAATTCAGCGAGTTCCCTTTGATTTGTCATGGAATATTCATCAAACATATTGAGAGCTGAATGCTCGCCATACTTTTTAATAGGCAGTATTCCCGTCATATAAGCCAACGCAATATATGGCTTATCTTTCATCCACAGGCGCAAGAAATCCAGATATTTTTTCTGCGCTTCATCATCCCCCGGATACTTTCGAAATATGCAATCCCACTCGTCGATAATGATGATAAATTTCTGTTTTTTCTGACTATAGATGTTCTCTAATACATCAATAAGATCTTCCCGGTCAAAACAGTCTACATCTCCGTATTCCCGCCTGATATCCCATAAAAGTCTCTTTTGCATATAATCGATCATTGCATCCACCGACTGCGCCCGGTTAAGAAAGTCAAGCATATTGACATGAAGGACATTATATTTATTCAGATTTGCCTCAAAACTTTCATCCTGTGCAATCTTATAATCCGCAAACATGTTTTTCGAATCACATCCCTTGCTATAATAAGCTACAAGCATATTTGCAGTCATAGATTTTCCAAAACGGCGAGGTCTGCTTACGCATATATTCTGATGTTCGGTATTCAGATTCTGATTCATTTCAGAAATCAGCATGGTTTTATCCACATATATCTTGGAATTAAGTGCTTTCTGAAATTCTTCATTTCCCGGATTTAAATATATTCCCATTCTAATCTCCATTCTGCATTTGAAAAATTATATTTTTCACTCTGTTTCTCCAATAAGCTGACTATAACAAATTTAACTGTTTATCAATTTTAAACGTTTTTTTGCCGGCTCATAATTACCGCACTTCTGATAATAATACTTTGCCTCACTGATTTTCTCCAGACATTCATAAATAACTCCAACATTATAATAAGCTGCATAGGAATTTACTCCCGCCATCCTGCAGTCCCGGTGTTTGACCGCTTTCAAAAATTCTCCAACTGCTGCATCAAACATAGCGTTGTTCATATAAATGAGTCCCATCAGGAACTGAAAATCCGCACTATTTCCAAATTCTTCATAAATATTTTCAAAGAAAAGTGCTTCCCCGGCGCGTCCGCTGTTGATCAAGGCATAGCCGTAGGTTTCCACCATATCGATGACATATTCTAACTTTGGTTCAAGGTCATAACTGAGCCCATGGGCGAACCAGAAGCATGCCTCGTTATAATCTTCTGCCATGTAATAGCTTTTTCCAAGCTGATACAATAGATACGGGATCTGCTGCTCTTTTTTTGCATCCGTAATTTTAGATTTCTGCTCTGCATCCGTATCCTGCTTTGCGATATTCTGATCTAACTGCGTGGCATGCACTTTTTCATCCCATCCTGAATTCTTTAATTCCTGCTCTAACAGTCTTATGTTGCGCAGCGCTTTTGCCTTTTTTTCTTTCTTCGGAAGATCATAACCCGTATGGCCGATGACGACCGGTGCTTCGTATGTACGATATTCCTTTTCGTCACAGGCAGTTACCTGCTCATGGATTCTTCCCGTGTAATGAAAACTTTCTTTTGCAAAAATGCGGTTGATCCACTCTTTATTTTCCTGCTTTCCATCTTTTCCGGAAATAATATTGATTCTCCGGATCCTGCCAACCTCACCTGGATGTTCGGCAATCATTTTCTCTAACTGTACCCGATCAATCTGCTGTAAATATTCATCGCTGTCAATAACCATCACATATGGATTCGTTGCTTTTGAAACCGCAAAATTCTTTGCTGCCGAAAAATCATCGCACCATGGGAAATCATAGATATTTTCCGTATATTCTGCGGCGATTTTTTTTGTCTGATCTGTCGATCCGGTATCTACTACGACCAGTTCAAATCCGGTGTTCTGGAATGATTTCAGGCAGCGTGCCAGATTGTGTTCTTCATTTTTGGTGATGATGCAGACTGATAACATGTGGTTGTTCTCCTGTGTGCCGATCGCTATATTGGTGGGCATATTCACTCCTCCCTGTCTGTCCCAATCAAAACTTTTTTGCTTTCAAATGCAAATCCATAATGATATATCTGTTCCTTTCTGATTCCTTTCTCAAGCAAGTCTGCATCGTATTTTTTCTCACAGATCTGCTTTAAGGCAGACAGAACTGTCTCTTGAATACTTTTTTCCTTTCGTGGATTTCGAACTTTGAATTCTAAAATAACTGCTTTGCATTCCTTTGAATTTTTCGGTTCTAACATTACATCATATCTGCCAAACCCACTTTCACGGTTGGATTTAAGGTAATATCTATCCCGCAGGTCAACAAGCAGACCTAATACAAAACCATGGTAAAAACGCTCAGGCTCTGCCCCAGATGCCCTCTCTCCGGTGTCGAAATAACTAAATGTCTGTATAGCAATTCGATTCATGTATTCATTCATCGCATCCACATCACCAAGTAACATTGCCCTTATAAAATCATTGTAATCTGGTTGTACAGGAGCAAACCAGTCATGTACCATACCCTGAAACATTAACTTTACTTCCAGATTCGTCAACGCAAGCTGGTATTTCGGCATCTTCCCCTCCTCAATATCCTGATACGTTTCATAAGATAATACTTTCAAATATCCACTCGCCAGCAAAAGACTCCAAACTGCTTTTTCATTTCCATTTAATTGATTGTATACAATCTGCTCTTCAATTTCTGACCAGATGTATTCTCCGCACAATAATTTTTCAAATTTTTCCTTAATTGTACGGTTTCCTTCCTGAATCAATTTTCCTACTAGACTATTTGCACTTGTATTTGCCCAAAATGTTTTGTATAACTGCGTATCGAGATAATTTAAAATTGACCATGGATTATAAATATCTTTGTGTTCCCCAAAAATGAAACCATCGTACCATCTTTTTACCTCTTTTTTTTCTTTCTCAAGACCATACTGTTCCAATGCATCAAAGACTTCCTTCTCTGTAAAACCAAATACAGAAGCATATTCATTTGATGTAGTCGTAACTATCTTTAAGTTATTTAAATCTGAAAAAACGGATTCCTTACTTACTCTTGTGATTCCCGTCATAATTCCACGTTCCAGTGCCGGATTCGTCTTAAATGTCGAATTAAACAGGCTTCGGGTGAATGCGACAAGTTCATCCCAGTAACCATCCACAAATGCTTCCTGCATGGGTGTATCATATTCGTCTAACAAAATGATAACTTTTTTTCCATAATATCTATACAGGAAATCTGATAACTGATATAAAGAAGATGTCGCATCCGTCTCTTTTATATTTTCCTCCAACATACGCTCATAATATGCTCTGTCGGCATCTGTAAGCTTTTCACTGTCTTTAATATAACAAAACTTTATATATATGTTTCTTAACACCTCACACATCTTTTGTTTTGTTTTCTCATAATCTCTCTCTTTAATCCGCGCAAATGACAGACTGATGACAGGATAAGTTCCCTGCAGCTCACGGTATTTTTCTTCTTTCCAGATCGCCAGATGTTCAAACAAATCTGACCTGCCGGCATAGTCTATGGAAAAGAACTGCTCCACCATACTCATTGTAAGTGTCTTTCCAAAACGACGCGGACGGGTGATCAAAGTCGCACTGTCCCCGCAATCCCACCATTCTTTAATAAAAGGCGTTTTATCTATATAAAAATAGTTTCCCTGGATGATTGTGGAAAAATCCTGTATACCGATCGCTATATTTCCAGACATTGTAACCTCCCTGCTTTTCAGACTGATATTGTGCATTCCTTTTTGTTGTGATAAATTAATAATATACCATTTTTGTTTATTATACCATACGTAACCTTTTTACCAGGAGAATTTCGATCTATGAAAAAAGTAAGTGTCATCATCCCATGTTTTAATGCAACAAAATATCTTCCGAAATGCTTTATGTCACTTGTACAGCAGACAATCGGAATTGACCAGATCGAACTGATCTTTGTAGACGATGCATCCACAGATGAGGATGCTACCTGGAACATGCTGCAGGAATTTGAACGCGCCTATCCGGAAAGCATTATGATCTTAAAACTTGAGGAAAATATGCGCCAGGGCGGTGCAAGAAATGTTGCCCTGCAGTATGCAACAGGCGAATATATTGCATTTGTTGACGCTGATGACTTTGTCTCTGAAAATTTTCTGTTGGAAACTTATGAAAAAGCCAAAGAATCGGATGCTGATATCATCCAGTTTGAATATTTTTATTATACAGACCGTCTGGGTGCCGTGGACTCCGGTCGGAACATTACACCGGAAGTAATTGAAATTTCTTCTGTCAGTGACCGAAAAAGATTTCTAATCTCAGAAAAAGTTACCTATGGCTGCTGGAATAAACTTTACCGCCACACTCTGCTGAATGAGGCTCATACAGCCTACGCAGAACATGTCATTTATGAGGAGCCACTTTTTGTATACCCGCTTTTATATTTTGCAAATAAAATCGTAATCTTAAACGATGCCTACTATTATTACAGACAAAATGATTCTGGAACCATGCGAAATGATATGAGACAGGAAGAAACCCTAAAAATGCATGCCGACGTCCAGCTTGCTGTCTGGAATTTCATGAAAAAAACTCCATTTTTCAAAGAATACTATGATGAAATCAAACTATATTTTCTCCATACCTATCTGTATGAGACACTGTATTTTGCAAAACTCCGGGATTTTAAACCCTCCTATTCTTTCTACAAAGAATTAGAAAAAACGATTCTTGCGGAGGTGCCGGATTATGCGCAGTCCACTTACAGTGCTCTGATTCCGAAGCAGATGGAGCTGTATCGGATGATGGGGGAGGGAATGACGGAGGAGAAGTTCGGGGGGTATTGGGAGCGGCTGTGAGCCGGCTCTAGGTTAGTCATGATAATTTGTTACCCCAAAATTTTCTACTGATGATCAACTGAGTATTGATATCCTCTTCCAGCGAGTAGGATGTGACGGCTCACAACTCTCTCTCCTATTATAAGTTTTCTAAAATGCAAATCACTCTTTTTAATTTCCATTCTCCTATTCTTCTTTCAAATAAGTAACTCCTGTCATCTTTAAACCAAACATACCCATCTAATAATATTCCATATTTACTCATTTCCTCTTTTTCATGATAATATTCAACTATATCACCACTTCCAGCAATCTCGTAATCAATTTCTAAGAAATTACTATTCTGTTGGGCTTCATCTTTTATTATGTTCTGTATATTTTTTGTTTGTAACATTTCTTCCATATAAGTCAGAACTTTTTTTCTTCTTTCTGCTTTCTCTGTTTCAACATTCTTTACAAATATTTTTCTTTGTAGTCCACCATACTTTATTGCCGAATGATCATATTCATAGCTCAATTGCACTATATTATTTAAACTATACTTATTTTTATCCGACACAGTTGTACATAAACAAGTATACCCTTTTTCTACTGCATATCGTTCCAAAAAAAGCATTAAAATTTTCTGTAACCGATTTCCCCGATATTTTTCTCGTACCATAACTAATTTAATATTTCCAGCCTTTTTAGGCTTATATAAAACTTCCACTTAAATCCTCTTCTGTCCCATTTGCATCAACAAAGATTGCTAATGCAACAACTCCCTGTTTATCCTTCATAATAACTGTTATATTCGGAAATTGTGTACACTGCAAAAACATTTTTTCAGTATTTTTTCTCAAAACTTGTTTGTCCAACAATCCATCAATAATTTCTTGTTGAAGGTCCATTATTATTTTCACATCTGCTTCTGTACATTTATATAACTTCATTGCATCATATTGCATATTCATCTCTCTGCATCCTCACATATTTTGTTATAATCATCTATTTTTCTAGCATTTAAACAGGCATTTTTCAAACTATTTTCTATCTTATAAATTTTCAATCCTTTTCTTTTTCTATATTCCATCCATTCTTTTTCCAATAGAAAGATATTTCTAAAATTATACGGAGTCTTTATAATCTTTTCTTTTTGTATTGTCTCATTATGTACAGCAATAAAAAAACGGTAAGCAAATAAATCATCCAATGTTTCTATTTCTATCACTCTTTCTTGCAATAACAAATACATTGTTTCAAAAAATGTAAGATAATTTGATATCTCTATTGTCTTTAATTTAACTTCCTTTTGCATCCTATCCGCCATCTCAAGTTTGTCATACACTTTTGCGTAACAAGCATTTTCTACAAAAGCATGATTTAATTCAAATATAAATTGTGCTTCCTGTATTCGTTGAGACATTTCTAGCTCATATCCTATACATATTACACCCAAGAAATCAATGATCATTGTAATTGTTCCAATCACATTTCCTATATATTCAGTATTTTTATAAAATATCAAAAAAGAGAGACTAATTATCTGTAATATTATAACTAGTGCTATTCCCCACACTTTTATTGTTTTCTTATTTTTTCGGGTTAATCTACTACTTATTTGAACTTGATTCACACAACCTTCCTCCTTTGTATACCCAATTCCTCAAAAAATTTTTTTTAAAAAAGACCCCAGTAATTTGCACATATGCAGAATTATTCCAAACAAAATAATTAAAAAGAAATTATATCCATAAATATGGTAAAGAGCAAAAACCACTTCCAACCATATTATCTCCAGTATTATTCCAAAATATATTTTTATCATATCCTCTTAACTTTCAGTTTACTTCTTTTTTTTTATTATAGCAACAATTTTATATAAAAATACCTTTTTATTGAGAACTTAATTATTATCCCTCAAAATGATACATATCTTTACTATAATCCGTTACAAGTAACAAAAATAAAGGATGACATATTCCAACTTTTTATAAGTCCCCTTTTTTTTGTAATAAAAATAACCCCCAAACTGAGTAATTATTTTATCTTACATCAGTTTGAAGGTTTACACAAAACTTCGGATGCTCCCTATTGATACCTTTCCCTCCACATTGTTCCCGAAAGCATATTCTTCAAAAATAATTTAATGAGATACTATTTTTATCTCATAATCTGCATTGCAATAATAACTTGGTGCTATTTTGATATAGTATGTTCCAGGTGAAAGTGACTCCCAAATGCCAGAAACACTTTTCTGATCATTTCCATGAATCTCCATTTCACTATCCTCATTTTGATTTTGAAGTTTTTCTCCAGAATCCACGCTATATAATGAAATTTTCCAATATGCATATCCACTATCCATCGGTTCATGTGAAAATACCAATTCTAACGTTGACATATTATCCAAGGTAAACTTATAAAAGTCTATATCATTTTCAGACTGTATATTGCCTCTTACCTCTGAGTTTATGTTTATAGTAGTTGCTACATCATAATCATCATTATTTTCACTCTCTGTTTCCACCTGCTCCACCTCAGACTGTATACAAAACTTATAATCTATATCAGACCAATAGTGACTGACAACACGAAGATAATAGTTACCTGCAGGCAGCCTCACATAATCAGAATAACTGCTCGCATTTTCTCCTGTAGAATCAATTTCAGTAATTGTACCATCATAATCTCCCAGTAAAACTGCTTTCCACAAAACATTGTTCTCATTAACTTTATCATGCGAAAAGGCAATACGAATCTTCTGCTTTTCTGGCAATGTAAATTTATAATAGTCCTGATCATTCTCAGTGGTTAAATTTCCTATATACTCAGTGTTAACATTAATATCCATTGCCTGTGTAGTCAAATCATCATTTGGTTCTATCTCATATGTATCATCTTCTTCCTCAAACATTACCATTAATGTATATTTTTCCGATGAATGAGAATAACTTGATACCTTTATATAATATGTGCCAGGCATTACTCTGACAGCACTGGAATTTTTTTCAGACTCCTCACCTGTCACATCCATGCTAACCTTTTCCGATTCATCTAACCCCATTAATCCAACTTTCCATAAAACATTCCTCTCATCTATTTTAGGATGTTGCAGATTAAGAACAATTTTTCCCTTTTGATCCAGACGTATTTTATAATAATCCACATCTTCTTCATCCCGCAATCTTCCAGTATATTTTACATTACAATCAATCTCATTTGCAGAACTAATTTCATTATTAGGTTCCTGCTCCTGTTCCGTAATGCTCCCCTTATCAACTGCATCAAGTTCTAAATCCACTGAAAGTCCATCTTTTGTAATAGTAATTTTGTTTTTTCCTTCTTTTACCTCTCTTTGTGATATAGAATAATCTGTTAAATTCTGTTCAGTTCCATCTTCATAAATGCCCTTTACCAATAAATTATCATCTGATAATTCTGTTCCTGCAAATATTCTTCTTCCAGTATATTTTGCTCTTAATTTAATAAGAATCGGATCATTCGCTTCAATATACAAATGTGTTTTTATGCTCTGCTCATCTGTAAGTGAATATGTAACCTCAATATCATTTTTACCATTCTCTAATACATTGGGTGAATACGAGAACTCTGTTACCTCTTTTTCTTCCCCATTTAAATCTATCCCCGTTACATGTATATCCTGTTTTCTTATCTGATAACCTGCATAATGGTTTCCTGACTTATTGCCCCCAGCATCTTTATATATGTATTCGGCATTTATTTCTTTGATGGACTCCCCAGGTTCATCTGCACTTCCAAAATAAACTAATCCCGTATCTGTTAAATATACATCTCTCCTCTCAACAGCACTCGTCCACGTCCACATCTTTGATCTTGCATATATTACGGTTTTATGATCCAATTTAAATGGACCTGTATACTTTATATATTCTTTCTGTCCTTCAAGCTTATATTCTATCTTCACCGGTTCATCTGCATACAATACGACTGCTGAGTGATCTGCTTCACGACTTATATAAACGGTTGGCATTGTGTAGTAACCTCCAACAAACGTATAAACAAGTGTGCCAATCGCTATAATACAGGCACATATAAAAATGCCACTCTGTCTTTTATCTTTTTTATTGTTATATTGACATAATGCTGTTATAAAAGAAGCTATCATAATAACGCAGTTTATGACAAATTGTATTACTACACTATTCATAACTTTTCTCCCTTGTACTCTCTCATAGAGTATAATCTAAAATAGAGCTATGTTATTTTCATAGCTCCGTCTATATTTTCTTCCTTTAAAATTTAAATATATTACTCTACCTTTATTCATTATACTACATTTTAAATTCTACTACAAGTATTTAATTAAAATATTGAACAGAACAAAAAAGCATACCAGACCATCTAACATCTGATATGCTCATCTTTTGTAAGAACCTATGAATCGTTTACATTTTACAAACTTTTACAATACTCTATGACCTTATTTAAATCGTCAAATCGTGCTTCTACATACGGCACTATCATTGCTTCATTTCTCCAACGATGTTCTTTTTCACTACAATCATAAATCAGTATATGCTTATCTTCACCTTTCTTCTTTAATGCAATTGCATATCCAATCTCACATGAAACACTCTGTCCAAAAGGTGAAACAACAAGAACTATATTACAAATTTCTAATGCATGAAAACATATTTCAGAAACATCCCTCATTTGTTCTGGTAAAACAGCATCCACATTTATACTTTGAGGTAAAAAAGTATCTATTCCATTTTTTCTTAATGCACAACTTATTTCTTCATTTATTTTTTTGTGACTGATATATTTTGATGCAATATATGCTCTCATTTATCTCCCTCTTTCCAAAATATAATGCAATAAATAACCAACAACACGCTTCCACCCATCATAGATAACGGTGCATCTTTTACTATATTTATTAAACTTTCAAATGAATTTGTCATCAAGTATTTATTATATATCGGATTTATTAATAAATACAATATAGAAGGACACAAAAAAGGAATTAATAATTTTTTTATTTTTATATATATATTTGGATTTATTCTTTTTTTCTTATTATTTGTTATGTCTTCCTGCGACATTTCTTCGTATATTTTAGAACTTTCTGGTGCAACTTCTTCTGAATATTTTGCGCCATTTCTATCAACATATTTTTCACTGGCAGAAGTAACTAATTTAAAAAATATAATTTGGCAAATAGGGACATTCATATCCAACTCAACAGTATATGGACTTAAATTAATAATCTGCAACGGTATCGTTTGTCCATGACCAGGCTTGATAAATTCTTGGCAGCAATGAACCATGATACCCAAACGGGCAAAACTGCTTCTGCCAGAAATAAGTGCTGCAAACTGTTCTGTAAGCTGTACAGTCTCCATCGTGGTTGTTAAAATTATCTCTCCGGGTTTAATAACTAACTTCTCATCAGCTTTTAATTCATAAGGCTTTGTATAACTATGATTTTTTATCATATCATATGTTAACATTTGATTTTTACCCATTAACTCAATTTTCTTATACTCATTTCGAAAACGTAAATCAATAGCCCCCAATTGTAATTGTTTTTCTAAATCAAACTTTTTTTCTGTATCATATACATAAATTCCTTTTTTCCAATAATGCCTAATATCTTGATCGGATAGCATGCCTGATACCTTATTATAATCTTCCACCATATCTTCCTTTCTTTTATATATTCGTTTCATTTGTAGTTATATAATAACATAAGACTTCCAAAATGGAAGCCTTTTACTTAAAACGCTTTCTCACCCCCAAACACTTATACATCTTCTCCCCATTGTGCTCAACTATCACACCCTTATACTCTGCCTGTGAACGTATCTTTGCATTTACCTGCAACAGGGTATCTGTTTCCGGATTTATTGTATAATCTTTCTCTTACTCTTTAAAACTCTTCATATATTTTTGTGCTTTTGGACCTTCATTAAAGATAAGGTCTAATATGGAAACGCCATGTTCAAACTGTTTTGACATCTGCTTGTATTGTGGGTACCCAGAATAATCCATCCAGTCAAGTGTTATACCTGCATCTTCAAAGTATTTTTCAACTATGTAATCTTTTGCAGCCGGTCCGGAAAGATAATAATCTCCCCCTGCTGACTTTACAAGTCCCACCAGACGTTCTGTTTTTCCATCAACCATTGTATAGTCGGAACTCCAGGTTAGCTTCGTATTAATGTGCAGAAGATTACAAATTTCTTTTAAAAACATATAATTAATTTTACTTAAATAGCTTTCTTCCCTGCATGCCTCATAAATATTATGAATGCATTCTTCATATTCCGAAAAATATTCTGTCTTTGCATAATTATACTGGATACTTCGCCAGTGCTTATCCACCCACTCATGATCCAACACTTTCGTTTCATTAATCTTCTGATAAAACTTACCTTTATTTTCAACCGGAATGGTAAGCCATATCAGCCCTGTAGGCGTCATGATTTTATTTCTATTTCTCCAGTCTCTTCTTGTGTACTGCATATCATCATAAAGGATAAACTCATCCACCATATTGATAATATCAAAATACCCTTTCCACGGTATATAATTTGATTGCAATATAGCCACTTTTTTTCCCATTTTATCGTCCTCACAGAAATAATTCTTTTATATATTAAAACATTTACCATTTATCATGATTTCTTTAATTTTTCCAAACATTTCATCACAAAAATCTATAAGCTTATTTTCACTATGTTCCTTCGCATATCTGAAAGCCTCCTGCCTTCGTGTGTTATAAAATTCTTTATCATCCATATATTGTCGTATAACTTCATACATCTCATTATAATCACTTACAATAAATTTTTCAGAAACATTATATGCCACATCACCTTTTTTTAATGTCACAACCGGAATTCCTGCACTCAAGGCAATTGCGCTACTCCAGCCTCCTCCTAAACGCTCCGGATTCAGATATATATCTAATGTAGCAACAACACCTTTTAAATCTGTACAATATCCCAAATAATGAATACGTTTATCAAATGTGCTATCTGTCAATCGATTCTGCAATTCTCCAGCTTCCCCAATTATAACAAAATCTGTTTTTTTATTTTTTTGTAATATTTCAAACATAAACTTTTCAAATGATTCTGTTATCTCCTGTCCCAGCCTATTTCCAACAATTGCAATCAAAAACTTATCTTCCGACAGATGAAGTTCCTGCCGTGTGTAAGCTGTACTATTTATATCAAATAATGCAGGAATTTTTTCACTCATAAATATCTGTTTTTGATTTAATGATAAATTCTTTTCGTATATATTTTCTACATTTTTCTCTAACTTTGCAGGTCTGATAAATATATCAGCTTCAGAAACAGGTGCTTCCGTTACCATATCGAGATTTACTACTGTTGTAAATTCACGTAAAGCATCTGCAACAGCATTAAATATTCCCATTTCAAATACAAATAACGGTTTAAATTCATATTGTGAACTTCCTGAAAAATTAACTCTCGATGACTTCCAGGTTTAATCCTGGAAGTCATCAGTGCCAAGGAAGTCCATGATTTCCTCAAATGAACGGCTGCTATGCTCGATAGCCTGAAGTAACTCTTTATTACGTATCTCATCACGCTTTTTCATCAATTGATTGAGTTGCTCGAGTTCTGCTTCATATCTATCCTTGGCTTTGGAAACGGCCAGCTTCTGCTGTTCAATCCTGTCATCGATACTTATTTTTCTACGTGCCATTACTATGCCTCCTTCGTATTGCAGGATCTGAGATCTTCATTAATTTCAACAGCCTGCTCCCGACGTTTGTCTCGGATAAGCCGAATGCTTTCAGAATCGACTTCTGCGTTGCGGTTACTGCGTAATCCCGATAGTATTCGCCATCGGTTTGCCGCACAATTTCGATTTTCTCAAGTTCACGGACAGCCGCAGGCACTGTCATGTAATTCTCTTTTTGATGGGCTTTCAGCATCTGTTCCTTGAGCAGGAAGTGGATTCTGTTCCTGATAATCAGTGCTACAAATTCTATGAAGATCTTTGCGTGCAGTGCCTCATTGCTCTGGAAACGCATTGTCCTGTTTCCAAGAAAGGTTTTATCTTCCCGGAACAGTTTTTCGGATGCATCCCGGCTTTTATAAAGATCAAGGGCATCCGCTGCATCCATCTTCTCAGATGTGATAATAACAAAGTAACCACACAGGGCTATCTCTTCATCAATGACCTGGTAGCGTTCCCGACCATACATGAACTTTTCATCATCCTGACCTTCATGATAAAAAAACAGATCAAAATATCTGCGGAACTCATTGCCAAGATTCAGTTTCATACCCTGATGCTCACGCAGGAACAGTGACATCCGGTCGATCTTTTCTTCTACATTCTCGCATTCGGCTGTCTGCTGCCGTTCGTTATAGTAAATGTGGAAGTAACGCTCCTTCTCATCGGAAGGATACAGCTGATGTTTCACCGTGATACCGTTTACTTTGTAATCACGCAGGCTGTATTTGCGTTTTTCTTCAAAACTGCCTTTCACAGACAGCACAAGATCCCGCACCAGAGACTTCATCCCCTTCATCATGATAATGAACTCATAACCGTTCTTATCCATGAAATGGATATTTTCTTTACTAAAGTATCCCCGGTCTAGAATGAAACCGGCCTGCCGGTATCCATACCCCTTTGCCTTCAGTAGCATCTGCTGGAGTTGCGAAACATCAACGATACTTCCGGGGTATTCTTCATAATAAAGCGGCTCAGAGTTGTTGTGATCATAGGCAATCGAATAGTTCAGAACCGGTTTCCCGTTGTCATCCTTCGGATGTCCGATCTCGACACACTCAAGATCACCTGCCTGGCAGTTCTTGTTCGTCGAATCATAACTGATATAGATCTTTTCACGGTGATCACGTCTGCTGTTCCATTCATTCTGGAAAGCAATGCTCTGATCTCTCGTAATACTGTTAATAAATGAAGAGACCTTTGAATCACTATACAGCTTCATTCCCTGTGTAAACAGTGGATGGTTGTATGCATAATCCGGATAGTACTGACCGGCATTATTTTCCGTAACAATGGAATACGCTGCCAGATCAAGGAAGAGGCCGGCATCTTTCCCTATCAGGCGGCCGACCATCTCATCCAGATGATATTCTGCGATGATCTTACGGATCACAATGAATGCTCCGATTCTGAGACAGGCACTCCGGTCAGATTTTACCTGCGTCACCGGAATTTCAGCATCAGGAAAATATTTCAGGAAGTTGGTATTAGGATACATCGTCTCTGATGAAACATCCAGGCACTTACCGATCGTTGTATTCTTCGGAATGGTATAATGCTTATCCGAACTGTACTTGTGGTCGTAAGCATAGTAAATATGAGTTATTCCCCGGATCTTTTTTCTCGTGATTCCATGTCTGGAATCCGGAATTTTGACTTCATAATCAAAATACATGGCGTCCTCCTAACGAGAGTTAATTATTGAGGAAGTTCACATTGACATAATTTCTAAACTTTCATGCCTTATCTTACTGTTTCATACATAATCTCAGCTTTTCCACCAGTATCCGGTTCTCCTCTTCTCCCCGGATTGCAATTCTGATATACTGCTTTCCATTATGTATCTTTCCTGTCAGGTCTTTAATCAAGATATTTTCCTTTAAAAGTCTTCCTGCCAGTTCTTCGCTGCTGATTCCATCTAAAATCTCACACATGAAATAATTCGCCTGTGACGGATAGACCTTTAGATTTTTGATCGCACAAAGTTCATTCAGAAAACGACTTCTTTCCTCCTTTATTTTCCGCAGGGAATCTGTATAGTCGCTTTTATACTTGTCCAGAATCTGCATGAAAAATTCTGCCATGGAATTGATATTCCATATCGATACATCTTTCTTTAAGCGTCCGATCATATCTGTATTTCCACTTGCTAAAATTCCCAGTCTGATTCCCGGAACTCCGTATGATTTTGAAATACTTTTTACCACATAAAGGTTTTTGTTTTCTTTTAACACCTGTTCCGATAATAACGATAAGTTTTCCGCATCTGCGAAATCAAGAAAACTCTCATCTATGATCAGATTTATATCACATTGCCTGCTCCACTGCAGCAGGCGTTTTATCTCGTCTGCATTCATACAATGACCGGTCGGATTGTCCGGATTGATCAGTACAAGCGTATTAACCGGATTTTCTGTAAAATAATCGATAAGACGTTCTGCGCTGTAATTAAAATCATCTTCTGTACAATCATATGCAACGATTTCTTTCTCCCAGCGGTTTGGATACTCTTCAAAAGTCGGACGGATCACACCCAGTTTTCCGTTCAGCTCATCCAATAATCCTTTGATCAGCTCCGCTGCACCGTTTCCGATCACAATATGTTCTTCGTGCACATCAAAGCTCTTTGCAGCCAGAAGTGTATTGACCGCCATACCTGACGGATACTGTCGAACCAATACATCAAAATTCGATTCCATCTCCTCCTGCATACGCTTTGTCGGGAAATACGGATTAACCAGATAACAATAATCCTGTAAATGCGGGAAACGCCAGTAGCCTCCATACCGTTTCATCAGATGATGATAACGTTCCACATCATCCTCGATAAATAATGTCTGTGCAATATCAAGATCCTGTATGTCATCAATCTCATACCACAATTCACCATTTAACCTTTTTGCCTTCATGGTGTTTTTGTCCAACATCAGTATGAGTTTAATCACAGTTTCATAATATTCGTTATTTCCCATAACTTTTGCATATGCTTCCAAAAATGGGACATATACATCTCTTGAAAACTGTGCTCCGAACTTATAGATATTTACTGTTTTGTAATAGTGCTCTTTTTCGTGGTATTTTAATAATTTTCCAGGGATAAAATCAGTAATGTTGTCATCCTGATCGACCACGATGCAGGTTCCATCCATCCAGTTTTCGAATTTGTCTACCAATGCAAGCGTATCCCGGTCATCTTCTAACAGCATATCGATCAGGTTCTCTTCAAAAATCAGATCTGATTCCAATAACAACGTATCTTCCTGCATCATCTGATCTTTTGCCAGAGAAAGCGAAAAAATATTGTTCGTCTTATGGTATACATCATTTACAATATACTCAACCGGTGTTTTAAGACACAAAGAATCAACAAAAGAAACCAGATTTTTATGCTGGTATCCAACAACCAGAATGATCCGGCTTAATTTTTTTCTGTCAAGTATGCGAAGCGCACGTTCAATCAGCCGCACACCACCGACTTCCACCATACATTTCGTATTATTTTTCGTCAACTCTCCCAAACGTTTTCCCATTCCTGCTGCCAAGATAATCGCCTGCATGCCATATCTCCTTTATTTTGTCAGATAACAGTCAAAAACATATTTATTGTTCCAGTACAGATCATTCTGCGGTTTCACAAACTCACACTTTGCCCTGGCTCTGTCCGCAAACTGCAAAAACATTTCTTTCGTGTAAAATGTTTTATCCAGTCCCTTATATTTTTCATCATAATTTTCCACACACTGCCTTCTGTGGTTCAAATGTTCTTCTTTCATTTCTTCATCATGGATCTCTGTGATCACAACCATTTTTTTTGCTTTATTCCACATCTTTTCCACGACACGCATACCATATTCCGGACTCTGGAAATACTGAAATACACTGTCTGAAAGAACCACATCATAAACAGGTTTCTCTGCTATCTGATCCGCTTCCATACACTGCAGATCATTTGCATTTAATATTTTTTTTGCAAGAGCAATCTGCGTCTGGGAATAATCGCAGCCACCAACCTGTGTCACTTTCTTTAACTGCTGAAACAAATACAGGTTTACACCGCTTCCACATCCCACTTCATACACACTTGAAATATCGCCAACATTCTGTGTAATGTGTTCCACCATATGTTTCCATTGTGAAAAAAAAGCTTCATAATATCCATCTACATCCTGTGTATCAAATCCGTCGGCTTTTTTTAATTTACAAAACATATCAAATATGTTATCTGAAATTACAATATCCGATGAACGATTTCCCCAGATTCTATTCCATTCATTCATATTTCTTATCTCTTCTCCATTCATTTTATCTGCATCATATAAACAAGTTTCATAAGAAACTGTCGCATTTCTGCTTAACAAGGGTGCTAACTTTATACCCGTAGTCTGCCACTGGAAACCGCCTGACAGAATTCTTCCACACTTCCATGAAAACCAACCGCTTTGATCTGTTTTTTCAGTTCGCCCTCCATGTGACCATAAAATGGATAATCATGATCTGCCGCTCCCTTTACCGGAACCATATAGTCTCCAAATTGTGCCGTTAATGCCTCATGATACATCGCCGGAGCTGCAATCTCAATATTTTCAAACGGAAGCATGACCACATTATCATACCATTCTTTTTTCATCTTATAACCATCTTTCTCTATCCAGAAAGTATAGTTGGTTATATATTCTGCCTCTTCTTTGTGATACAGCGAAGCAATCGCATCTGTCAGCTTCCACAGCCAGTTTTTTACGTCCCCCTGCCTGTCTATCCTGACATTACATAATTTTTCATACGCATGCAGACTCTCTTCTAATTTGCCCTCACTTTCCAGCATCGTCCAATTTCCCAGAAGATTCGTTCCCTGTTTTATCATGATTTTTTGTATGTCTGCAAACTCATCCTCTTTCGGAATATAATCCAGTGGAAAAATATCGATTCCGGCACGCTGATAAGGAAATCCGTGAAAATACTTCATATAATCATTAAAATCCCACAATGTCTCATCCGCCATCACACGCAGCTGCGGCACTTCTGCTGCCAAACGTAATCTCTCTGTCCCGGCATACATTCCAGCCATAACAAAACCATGTGGAAGCTGCTTTGGCAGAATACTGATCAAGCGGTTATAATCTTCCCTCTTTAAACATATATCAATATCATCATCCCACGGAATAAACCCTTGATGTCTCACAGCACCTAATAACGTTCCCCAATCTGCAAAATATTCCAGTCCGTTTTTTTTACAGATGTCTGCAACTACCTGCAATACTTCCATCTGTGCCGCCCAGGCGCGTTTCATCATGGCTGAGATTTCAAAACCTTCTCTTATTTCCGGGTTGAAAAAATTCTGTGTAAATTGCATGCGTGTAAATCTTCCTTTATCGTTTTTAGTATCATACTCTATTCACAATCTCCAATTGTTACAAGGAAATACCCCTTTATATTTCATATACAACTGTTTGGAACATCATATTAAGAACTACTTTCTTACAATAATTGTAAAATCATACAATTCATAATCATGCAAAAGAGCTACATTACGGGAGAAATTACGTTTACAATAATCAAATAAAAATAATGGATCTGAATAATATAAATCATCTCTCATTTTATCTGTATCCGAATATATCGTTAACGCATTAAATGCAAAACCTCTTTTGCTATGATCATTAAATTCTTTCAAAGTATCCAATATATATTCTTTCCACTCTTCATCTGGTGTTGAGAATTTAAGATTAAAAATACCACTTTCAACTATATAATCATATTTTCCCTCAATCTTTGATCCCACCTTAAAAATATGTTCTTCATTATTTTCACCATACTTTTGTATTGCAGTCTGAATCATCTCTTTCGATATATCGTAACCGGTATAACACCCATTCCACGTGTCCCTTTCTTTCAGATAAGACAGATAATAACCATATCCGCATCCGTAATCACATATATTTACTGTATTCGAGAAATCTATCAGCTTTGTCAACTGATCATAACGTATCCTCTGCGCATCATCACCATTCCAACCAACACCACAACTATTTGTTCCTAATTTATGCAATGTCCCGGTAAAATAATTATCTGCTTCTTTTAATATTTTTTCATTTGCCATGATCTTCTCTCCATTAAAATCTGTTTTATCCACTAGTACAATTGATCCTGTAATTAATCTTGTTTGTTCAAATAATCTGTTTCATCTTCTCTGATAATATAACATCCTGCACGGTCCGAACTGTTTGTTGCCTTCCCTATTAAGGACTCATTCAAAAAAACTTCCCTTAATATTTTTTGTGGAAAAGTCTGTTTTATCCTTTTATACTCCACCAGATCTTCATGACTAAAAATATATACTGCCTTAACGTGCATCTTTTCACCACATGGCTCCAAATCAGGTTTTTTGCCGCATGCCACCTGAATCACGGCTTTCACATAATCAATTCCGGTAGAATACCAGACCAGGTCACTGCCTATACAATCTCCTCCCATACGGCCTCCAATTTCAATTATTTTGATATTCCCATCAATATCAATTTTTATTTCTGAATGAGATGCACTATTTTTTATTCCTAAAGAGTCCAATGCATGTTCGATTGTTTGCTTAACTCTATTTAAAATTACACTATCCACATCAGCTGGTTCTATATGGGCTTTTTCGATAAAATTAGGTGCCCCTGTAGTAATTTTTTTAGTTAAAGCAAGGAAATGATGTTCACCATGATAAGATATATATTCAACACTATATTCATTTCCTTCCGCAAACTCCTCTATTAATGCCTTTTTTTCAAAACTTTGTTCAACGGATTTTTTTACCGAATCAGCTAAATCTCGGCTATCTTCCACCTTGAATATCCCTCTGCTTCCACTTCTGTCAGTTGGTTTTACAATCACTGGATATATAATATTTATCTTGTCCAAATCCGTATTCAAATCTACTTTCATACTTTTTGGACTTGGATCTCCATTTTTTTTAAATATCTGTCTCATTAAATATTTATTAGTACTAACATCTGTTGTCTCTAAGCTATTACCATTTAGCCCTAACTCTTCCGCTACATAATTAACCGTTATCACAGCAAGATCCGATGCTATACTGCATATCCCACATATTCCAATTTCACGGCACTTTTTTAGGATGCATTCTTTTTCAACAATACTGATCGGATAAAAATAGTCTGCTGCCCTTTCACCCACATCATTTATTTTCCATGCAAATACATGTGTTATATATCCCAATTTCTTTGCCTTTTGAATCAAAGGTAACTGTAAATAACTTGCTCCTATAATAGCTAGGGAAACGCTGATTAATTAGCTTTGTTTTCAGCATTATCCCAGTTTGTCAAG
>OGRP01000718.1_pt1 | contig 29614 bp, 32 predicted proteins | sample 1553531 | NCBI WGS metagenome assembly OGRP01 (sample SAMEA2580045, study PRJEB22360) | human gut metagenome | biome: human gut; feature: human-associated habitat; material: faeces | place: Denmark | collected 2008/2010 | reverse complement strand
CAGAATTGAATCATCTAAAGTCAATACTCCAGTTATGAAAGAATGGATTATTGGCAAGGAAGATGCAACTGCCGAAGCTCTTGATTTTGCGAAGCCTGTGTATGAGCAGAAGACTGATGAGTATTCCGTTGATTTTGAATCACTAAAAAATGTTAAGGGTAGTTTCACGTTGTATGAGGATTCCTTACTAGGAGGAAAGTCTGCGGATTACGGGAGAAGTCATGGCATATTTTTAAGTATCCGTGGTCGCCTTATTAATTTGGACGATCCATTACTGGGAATGGAGCCGTTCTCTCATGGCCCGTTCAATCGATGCAGAATCATGATTGATGCCGACGGGTTGGATGAAAATCTTACCTCTACACGCGAATCTGTTAAGGACTCAAAACCTCTTAATGAGCTAAAAGAGTACATTAAGAAAAAATTCAATAATGAGGTTAGAAAGTATTATTTTGAGAATGAGGAGCAAAAAGAGAAGCGAAAAAGTGTCGGTTATCGTTTATCACAGACGGGATACACCACGTCCCGAAAGCCAATTTACAAATTTATAGAAAAATTCTACGCCCATGAGATTACAAATCCCTTTCTCATTGAAAAACCAACAGATTCAACTATCGACGAGTTGCTCCCACAGTATGATGATGTCGAAGAAGAAACACAGGTAATTGAACATATTGATTGGGGAATTCTTGGTTCTCAAGCCCCGATCGCTAAGTTAAATTTGAAAACTAAAACTGTGACAATTAATTCACTCCATCCCTACATTGCAAATTATAGTGATGCATACAGAAGCACTCTTCCTCTAGAAAGCTTAGTTCTAACAGAAGTATTGACAGAAGCACACCTATATGAGCTTGGAATTGACGAAACCGATGTTCACGCCATCATGAAAAAGAGAGATGAAACGTTCCGGCAGCTTGCACTTTCTGATCGCGAAAGCCTCCCTGCGGCTGCACAGCTGTTACATGACTCTGTCGCCAATCCAACAGGTTTGGAGGATGCGGTTTATCGTGCGTTGCTATCTCTTGGTTTTGAAGCACAAAAAATAGGTGGCAACGGAAAACCTGATGGCTATGCAGAAGCATGTTTGGGTTATAACCAAGATGGTACTTCTAAAAATTATTCATTAACATATGATGCGAAAAGTACTCAGGGAAAGCGAATTGCCGCTGGAACAGCAAAACTATCTGGTTTGAAACGGCATCAAGCAGATTATAATGCAACATATTCAATGGAGATAGCCATAGGATATGCTGGCGAAGAAGATCCAGAAAGTGCAATAACTAAGGAAGCAAATCAACAGAAAGTTACAATCTTAAGTGTGCAGGATTTAGCAAGGCTTTTACTTTATGCTGTTCCCAAACAACTCGGATTAGCGAAATTACAAGAATTGTTTGAAACTTGCTATGCACCTGCTGACACAAAGGCTTGGATTGATAAGTGGATTGAAGAAGAACCTGATAAAGGACCTTATTTTGATATGGTTGATGTGGTCTACTCTCTACAAAAAGAAGATAGAGAGACTCCAACCATTGAAGTTGTTCGTCTTAAAATCAACGAGAAGCTCAAAACCACTTATCCAACGGCAAAAATCAAAACTTACGCAGAAGCCCTAAAAAATATGGTGCCCGGACAATTTCATTATGATGGCAAGTATGTCTCTGTTGATTGCTCTCCCGAAGTAATGAAACGTCATATAACCAATGCTATTAATTCTGATATACCGGTTGCGATGCGCGATATTTATAATGCGATGTTTTCAAATAGTTAAGATGAAACTATTCTATATGTGATGAAAGGTCTAGAAGTTCAATAGCAATGGCTAACTGTTTTGCTTCCTTGATAGAGTCTAACAGCTCCAGTGGAATAACTTTTTGCTCCTCGATTAAATTTTGAATTGTTGCTAAATTTGCAATGAGTTGTGCCATTGATGGTTTTAACATCTATTTATACTCCTTTCCATCAAATATTATTTAGTATTATGCATATGTAATGTAAAATATTCTGTGAATTTCTAAAGCTAAGCAGAATTCATTTTTTGACACTGTTTTCGGTTAAAGAGGTTTATTTCGAAGTGAGCTGGATTGTATAATGAAAAAGCATCCGACATCCGTCGGATGCTTTTTCATTGCTTTTACACTCATAGCAATCCGAATGCACGATGAGGTAGAATAAGTTTCGCAAATTGAAAAGTAGATAAAAAGAGACATGGTTTGCAGATCTCTGGTAGAATGAAGTTGCGACACACCATTCTGAAAGGAGACAGCAAACCATGTCTGAAAAGATTGTACAGCTTAATGAGGAAGTAATCAAGGATCAAATCAAAGAGTTGGTACGAGGCAGCGTAGAGGAAACCCTCAACGAGTTGCTGGAAGTTGGGGCACAGAAACTGACCCAGGCAGCCCGGTACAAGCGCAATGAGTAGCGCCAGGGCTACCGCGGTGGCCACTATAGCCGCAACCTCACCACCACTTCTGGGGAGGTCACCCTCAAAGTACCTAAGCTCAAAGGAATCTCCATTGAAACAACCATGCTCTCGCATTAGGCGTATCAGTATTTAACAAGCTATAATCAAAGATAACCAACTTTGAATGCTGCCGATTCAAAGCGGGTTATTATGCTCGTGGACTGCTCAAGACGCAATGCTGGGACAAGGAAACAGGGAGGAAAGCCGGGCGTCAGACACGCTTTTTCTGCCTTTTAAGAGGCAAGTTTTCCCACTGGGAAGTGCTTGAGCGTATTTTGCTTATTTTGCAATAAAAACAAAGAAAAGCCCTGTAAAATCGAATGATTTTACAGGGCTTTGGTCCCCCGACCGATTGTAAATCCGAACTTTCAATATCCTTAAAATCAAGCCTTGTTTCACCGTCTTTGTAGTTGAACGTTATCAAAATGTAATCATCAAAGATGGTCACGGAGTTTACAAAACTGTCAATCAGCCGCCGCTGTTCTTCCAGTTTGCTCACATCGAATTTTCGGAAACGGCAAATCCAGAATGTCACATCTTCACGGGAGAGCATGGGCTTTTTGATTTCCTCCTGGATGATATGCAACTCGATTTCCTTTTTCCGTTCCTCCAGCTCGTCAAGGCGCTGTTTCGTGGACTGGTTGATAATCCCCATCTGGATAGCGTTCAGCATATTTTCTATGCCCCGCTCGGTTTCCGCCAACTGCTGGCGGAGGGCGGGAAGCTCGCTGCTTTCCTTACCCTGCAAGTCCATCACAGCGTCCGCTATGTACTCCACAAAATCATCATTCATCACTTTCGCCATCGTTGCGCTTACCACGGCGTTTTCCAACGGCAGTTTACGGACACTCTTATGTTTGGCGCTGCAAGTCTTGTTTTTCTTGGTGTTCACGCAGCGGTAATAATGGTATTTCCGGCCTTTGCTGGCGCTGGTGCCGCTCTCGCCCACCATCATGGCCCCGCAGGTGCCGCAAAAGAGTTTTGTAGTCAAGAGATAATCATCCTCGGCCTTGTGACGGGCTGGCGCTTTCCTGTTCGCCTCAAGCCTCTGCTGTACCCTGTCGAACAGGTCTTGCGGAACGATAGCAGGAATACCGCCGGGGGTAACGATGTGGCGGTAACTGTATTCCCCAATATACTTTCGATTTTTCAGCAGGCGGGAAATAAAATTCAGGTCGATTTTCCGGCCCCGTACTGTGGTAAAGCCGCTTTCCACAAGGTACTGCATGACCTCTTTCATGGTGGCTCCATTGGCGTACCGAGTGAAGCTCTCCAACACCACAGGGGCGGTGTGCGGGTCGATCTGATAGTATTTATCCTTGTCGATGACATAGCCGAAAGTGGGGGTGCCGCCGTTATACTTGCATTTCAAGGCGTTCTCTGTGTGGCCCCGGATGACTTTCTCGGACAACTCGGCGGAGTAGTATTCCGCCATGCCCTCCAGCATACTTTCCAGAATGATACCCTCCGGTCCCTCGGAAATGTTCTCCGTGGCAGACAGAACCTTAACGCCATATTTCCGAAGCTGGGCCTTATAGTGGGCGCTGTCGTAACGGTTGCGGGCAAAGCGGTCAAGTTTCCAGACGATGATAACATCAAAAAGGCCCTTTGCGCTGTCCTTAATCATGCGCTGGAAGTCCGGGCGGTGGTCAGTCTTGGCGGACATGGCCCGGTCAATGTATGTTCGCAGGATGGTGATATTATTCTTCTTGCAGTAGGCCGTACATTCCCGCAACTGGCCCTCAATACTTTCCTCACGCTGGTTGTCGCTGGAATACCGGGCGTAAATCACGGCTTTCATTTCGGCTCTCCCTCCTCCATGATACGGAACAGCGCCTCTTTCAGACGCTTGTTGACTGGGGCTTTCGGGTCAAAGCACATTTCAATAAATTCTCGCATTTCCCGGCTCTGCTCCGTTTTCTCTTTAAGCGCCTGGGGCCGGTAGTCGTAGAGTTTGCCCCTGGGGTCGTCTGTGCGGCAATAGAGATAATCCATTGACACATCGAAATAATCGGCGTACTTGATGAAGATTTCCGGGGCCGGGGTGGTCTGGCCCGTTTCGTAGCGGTTGATCCGGGATTGCTGGACACCTAAAATCTCCGCCATGTTCACCTGCGTTAATCGGACACCCTCACGCAAGACTCGGAGACGCTTTCCAATCTGCTCCATAAAATATCCCTCCTGTTAAATCTAAAATATCACGAATATAGATAATTGTAAATGCTCAATCTAAAAATATTTTGCGGGTGTCAGCCAGCCTGCGGCTGACACCCCTTGATTACCGAAAAGCCCAGGGCACACCCCCCCTGTCAATGGCGGCACATGGGCCGTTTATCTTGACCATTGACGGGGGGAGTGCCCTGGGCTACTGCTGGCAGAAACAGAAACCGCAAGATATAGATTTATTTACAGTTTATTCATCAATATATAGGAAATCTGTGGTAGTGTATAGTAGCTGTCAAAAAGTTTGTTGAAATTGTAAACAGCAGTCGAATGAGAAAGCCGCTTTTGCGGCGCACAACGAGGACGCCGTCCTATGGACGGTATGAGAAACCATGCGGAGGGTGGAAACGCCCCAACTACTCCCAAGATGCAGATGGGAAAAGTTTGCTGCACTTGCCAACCCAATATCTGCGGGACAGATGAACGGCGCAGTCTCGACTGTGCCAGACAACTTTGATTAGTGAATGGGCTTTGCGTCGGAGGTGGATAGGAACTATTCACCAAAAGCGTATTCACGAAAGGAGGTGGTGGCTATGGACTACACTTGTATGATTGCCCATAGCATTTGGAAGTATCAACACTTACAGACCACCTCCGGCAATAAGTCCGCATAAGTAGATTATAACCAGAGGGACAGGCTTTGGCATGGAAACAGCCAGAGCAAAGCCTCGGTTATAGACAAGACATATCCGCTCTGGCAAGGCGGATCAAGGCATACCTCCAAAATCTCGGCATGAAGCAAAAGGAGCTGGCAACCGCAAGCGGTATGCCGGAGGCCAGAGTGAGCCGGATTTTGCGGGGTGGACAAGTACGGCTGACAGAGCAGGACATTAACCAACTCGCCCTTGGCCTTGAAATGACCCCGGCGGAACGGGATGAATTGCGGTATCTCGCATGGCCCGAACTGTACGAGATCGACAAGGCGTTGAAGCGGCGTGACGGGTGTGTGTTTCTGGTAAACTGTGAACTGGCCGAACAGGGACTTCCCTTATTGGGAAGCAATTTTGAAGAATGATAGGAAACCGCCGTTCCCGGCAGCAAGGGGAACGGCGGTAAATTTTTTCAAAAAATTTCGCTGGAATTTCATCTATGAAATTTTAGGGCAATTCCGGGTGCTATGATAGGCACAACACGAGGCCGAGTGTTCTGTACCTGTCAACCTATGGATAGCGCATCTACGCTGTAAAGAAAGGATTATTGCCATGAAAATTTCCGATTTGATTATCTCGCCCAAGAGCCTTGGGGACAAGCTGTGGCTGGTGGATGTGTCCCCGGCCTACGAGTACAAGGATGGTAAGCGTACCGATACCGTCCTCGGTTACCGCTACTCTGTTGCCTTGCCTGAAAAGGGCTTGGATAAAGTCGATGTACGCATTGACGGACAGCAGCAGGCAGAGGCCCCGGACGGTTATGTGGAAGTGCGCTTCGACAACCTTGAAGTGTTCATCTACTGGTCCAAGGGTGACTATCGCGTGGGAGCCAAGGCAACGGGTATCCATCTGGTAACTCCCAAAAACTAATGCTATGGGCGGCGCTGGGGCGCAGACGGGGATAAGACAATTCCCATCAAGGGAAGTGTCCCCCGGCGGCAGCGTCAGCGCCGCCCCCTTGCCATAAGGGTTTATAGTATTACCCTTATGGCAACCATGTAGCATGTAGCAACAACAAGGAGGCCAACATGGGAAACAATACACAATCCCGCAAGTGGGCGCTGGTCATCAACAACCCATTGGAGGCCGGACTTGACCACGCCGCTATCCAGAAAATACTGCACCGATTTTCTCCGGCCTATTTCTGCATGGCGGATGAGATCGCAACAACCGGGACATATCACACGCATATCTTTCTGTATTCTCCCTCGCCCATGCGCTTTTCAACCATCAAGGGCAGGTTTCCAACCGCTCACATCGAGAAAGCATACGGTAGCACAAAAGACAACCGGGACTATATCCGTAAAGAAGGCCGCTGGGCCGAGACAGATAAAGCGGAAACCTCAGTAGCTGGTACCTTTGAGGAATGGGGGAACCTCCCCGCAGAAAAAGAAGAGGCCTCGCCGGATAAGTACAGGCTCCTTCAATCTCTCCGGGAGGGCATGACCTCCTTGGAGGCGGTGGAGGACAATCCTGACCGTTTCTACCATTACCGGGAGATTGAAACTGTACGTCAGTCTATCTTAGAGGATACTTACAGTACCATCATGCGGCAGGTAGAAGTGACCTATCTCTTTGGTGCAAGTGGAACGGGCAAGACCCGTGGGATTTTTGAGCGCCACAACCCCAAAAGTATTTGCCGTATCACCGACTATGGCGGGAAAAATGGCGTTCGATTTGATTCCTACCATGGTCAGGAAGTGCTGGTCTTTGAAGAATTCCATTCTCAAATCCCCATCAGCGCCATGCTCAACTATCTGGACATTTATCCCATCATGCTCCCGGCTCGCTATAATGACCGGGTGGCCTGTTATACCACAGTCTATCTCACCAGCAATATCCCTTTGGAGGCACAGTATCAGGAGATCCAGCGTTACCAGTTGGAAACATGGTATGCGTTCCTCCGGCGCATCCACAATGTGATTGAATACCTGCCGGACGGCTCCACCGTCCAGCAGAAGAAAGGGGGCTTTCCCTATGACCCGAAACGATAAGTTCAACATTCAGCGCCGGACTGTCTGGCGTAATTTCTGGCAGCGGCTAAGCGGCGTTCCTGATTTGGCTGTCAAGCTGCTGTTCATGGCTCTGTATCTCGCTGGAGTGGTGTGGGTATGGAGCAAGCAAGAGGCGGTCAGCGCCTATGCTCAGAGCGTGGAATTTATGTCCCCCATCATGCTGGCTGCAATGACCCATGTTGTTCCCGCTTACCTCATCGTGGGCGGCGCTGTGCTGGCTGTCCTCATGATATACCCCTTTGGCAGAAAGGCAGCCCAAGACCAACTGCGGAGCATTGGACTGGTCAACCGTGCCGAGATGGTGCCTGAACTGCTGCGAAAGCGTCAGGACAAGGAGCATCCCCGTGTGACAGTATGGGAGTTCCGAAATCAGAGCATCCCCCTCGCAGTCTGGGAGGAGAAGCAGGCAGCATTGGAAGCGGCCTTGGACGTTTCTATCGTAAAAATCATCTATGGCAAGAGCAGGAGTCGGGTGCTGATCTATGCAGCTCCCACCCAAACCAGCTTACCGGATATTCTGCGGTGGAGTGATAGTTACCTCTCATCAGACAGTTTCGTTCTGACGCTGGGTGAAAGTCTGCTGGGGCCTGTGACCGTCAACCTCGCTCACATCCCCCATATCCTGCTGGGTGGTTCCACGGGGAGCGGCAAGAGTGTTCTGCTGAAACTCCTGCTCATGCAGGCGCTTCGCAAGGGGGCGGAGGTCTATATAGCCGATTTCAAGGGCGGCGTGGACTTCTCGAAAGTCTGGCACCAAAAATGCCGGATGTGCTTCACCGAGGCCGAACTACTGGACACCCTAGACAATCTTGTAAGAGAATTAGAGCAACGCAAGGGACTTCTGGCAAAAACGGGGTGTCCCAACCTTGACGCCTACAACGAAGCCACGGGAGAGAACCTTCCCCGGCTGGTGTTCGGCTGTGACGAGGTGGCAGAGGTGCTTGACAGAACGGGATGCAGCAAAGGGGACAAGGAACTTCTGGCGCAGATCGAGAGCAGGCTTGCAACGATTGCGCGGCTGGGGCGGGCGTTTGGTATCCACCTCATTCTTGCCACCCAGCGTCCGGATGCCACTATCATCCCCGGACAAATCAAGAATAATCTGGACTTCCGTGTGTGCGGTAGGGCAGACAATGTCCTCTCTCAGATCATTCTGGACAACACCAGTGCCGCCGATCAGATACCCAAGGACGCAAGGGGACGCTTCATCACCGGTGACGGCACTGTGTTTCAGGGCTATCTGTTTGACGAGGGCCGGCTTTAGGACAGGGGGCGGCTCCTATGGCACGGAAACGGAAAATCAACGACCACGGCACTGGGATACCCTATCACGAGGTGGAAGCTCTGGCCCGTGTCCTGCTCCCGGAAATACAGGCGTTTTTCAAAAGCGAGGAAGGACAGCGGGAGTTTGCGGAGTGGAAAGCACAGCACCAGACCGAACAACAGAAACAGGTATAACATACGTCTGGAACATCTACAACGATGTTCCAGACTTTGCTTACAAGAATGCATTATACCAATAAGACCTGCTAAGTAGCTCGATAAATTATAATTTATGAATCTTGGCGTCTTCTCTCAATATAATCAAACTGCTGTAAAATAAACTCACCCAGTTCTTTTGCAGAGATAGAGGTACTTATTGTGACTTCATGACCGCCGGGACCCTCCGATATAAAACCACGGTCAGGTGCCGGGATCCATCGATTGACCCCCAAAACATTTCCATCCCACTCAAGGCTGACCGGGAAGGCGGCTTCTACATATTTTTTGAAACTTCTGATTCCTTTGGGCATAAGCCAATAGTTTTTGTAGGGGAAATGGAGTGTTAAATTTCGCTGTTTCATTTGCTCAAAAAATTGGAAAATGAGTCTCCCAATTTCCTCTGTACCCATTGGATAATCAAAAATAACAGTAGCTTCCGAAATCATGTGGCACCCCAGAATCGGGATGAACATAATTTGCCGTTTATTAACCAGGTCTACGCTCAGCCCATGACAATCATCATACAAGTAATCGTCTAACATCATCAATTCCCTCAATTCTACTTGTTGATTCATCTTATCCGCCTAATGCGTACCAGACAATTTCTGTACCCTATTATAACTGAGCAATAAAAAAAGACAAGGGCGGAGGGATTACCTCCGCCCTTGTCTATCATATAATGTTCTCAATAGAAATGATAAATCCGAACACACTACCCACTTGGATAATATAGTTCGGATTATCATTGTTTGTCATGTGTTGATAAAAAAGATGCAGGTCTCAAATCCTTGCAGCGCAATGGTTTCCGGCCCTCCGTGTTTTTTCGCTTCGTTTTTTTGGAAAAATACACTAGGCAACGCGAACCCCTTGCCTTGTCAGTGTCTCATTCATTGCGGAAATTTTCTCGCTAAGAAATCGAGAGAGTGTTGAGGTGGGGCACAACGATATTCATCATTCTCCGCCTGTTTTGTATAGTACAAATCGCGCTGATATTATAGGTTGCTCCTCCTGATTTGTCGGTCTGGAACAAAGCAAGGGGGACGATATGTAAGATCGTCCCCCTTGCTCTATTTCAACCGCAGGATCTGCTTATGCAGCATCACAAATCGTTTCTGGATGATGCCGTCACCATGGTAATGTCCGAAGAAGTGGTATCGGAACCGGCATCGCTGCCGCACCTCCTCCAGGAAGTCCGTGAGTTCGTCCGGTTTTGACCTTTCCCGGAGCAGATCATTCTGGATGCTGGTAGGAGCACAATGCGTGATGATATAGTCCATCTCCCAGCCCGCCTTGTCTAGGTTTCTTCGCGCTTCGAGATACTCTTCTGGGCTTGGCAGTTCCTCCTTCCACCAGGATCGGTGGTTGACCCGAAAAGGTGTTCCTTTGGCTTCCAGCGTGTGGAATTTTAGGAGAAACAAGGGATCATCCGGCTCCAGGATGCCACCTTGGATATCGTGGCTGCTGGCCCCGCCCATGGTGAAAACCCGTTTCCCATTTAAGTCAAACACCTGTCCACGCTCCAGCAGGAGCACAGATGGACGGATACGGCGAATTTTTCCGCCGCGCCAATCCTCCAGCGGATAGGTTCCCAGGGCGTCATAGTTTTCGTGGTTCCCGACCACGAACAGGGTGGTAAAGGGCCGGCGCTCCAGGAAGTCCAGTCCCTCATCATCCCGGCAGTCTCCATACCACACGCCGCCCATGTCTCCGCAAACCAGGACGAGATCCTCCTTGGTCAGCCTTTCTTGTTCATAGAAGCTCTCTGGCAGAAATCTTCTGAAATCTCCGTGCGTATCGCCTGTTAGAAATAATGCCATGTTTCCGTATTCTCCTCTCAGTTCAGTTTCTTATCTATTTCCAATCCAGGATACCGGAACTTGATGTGGATGGTCTCCGCGTCCACTACCGTGATCCGCTCCACCGCCATACGCACCTGCTCATCGTTATATTCCGTGTTAACCTCCAGCTTGGCCATCCATTCCCGCAGTTCCGCTATGCGGGACATCCGGTTCTCGCTTTGAGCGGCTTCCTGCTCCATGGCTTGGATCTGCTCCTGCACTGCCTGCTTCTCATCCATCAGGGCCTTGAGCTGAGCGTTGAGGTCTGGATCGTTCATGTTTTCCAGCACTCTATCCAGCAGCAAGGCCTGTTCCGCTGTGATGTCTTCCAGCCGCTGTTTCAGGGAGATCAGGCTGGTACCATCCGCCTCCTGGCCCGCCCAAACCAGACGGGTAAAATTCAGCATATCCTCCTTGACCTCACTGTCCGCCTGGGCAAACTCATTCAGGGCTTCCAGGATCGCCTGATGCAGTTTTTCCTCATCCAAGGTCGGAGAGCTATGGCAGTATTTCGTTCCAAATTCCAGGCGGGAGACACACCGCCACACGATACGCTTCTTCCCGTTTCTGGCCCAGGTACACCGTTTATAGGGCGTACCGCACTCCCCACATACCAGGAGTTCGGAGAGGGCGTATTTGGCGGAGTATTTGCCCAGCTCTGTCTTGCCGTGCCGCTGCATGACCTTCCGTTTGCTGGCCCTGCGAGTCATTTCTTCCTTTACTCGTTGGAACCACTCTCTTGGAATGATCGCCGGATGATTGTTCTCCACATAGTATTGTGGACGCTCTCCATTGTTTTTCCGCACCTCTTTGCTGATGCAATCCAGAACATAGGTCTTTCCCAGCAGGGCATCCCCGATGTAACGCTCATTGGTGAGGATATTATGGATCACCTGGTAGGACCACCGCTGGATGCCCCGTGCGGTGGGGACATGGTCCGCTTCCAGTTCCCGCTGAATCTGGGACAAGCTGCATCCGTCCAGGTAGCGACGGTAAATCCGACGCACCGTCTTTGCCTCCTCGGGGTCGATCTCCGGCTTGCCGTCCTCCCCCTCGCGGTAGCCCAGCAACTTCTTGTATTGAAAGGGCACATTGCCAGCCTGCATACTCATCATTTTCCCTCTGGCAATGTTTCCGCTGAGGGATTCACTTTCCGCCTGGGCAAATCCGCTGAACAAGGTGATAAGGAACTCATTGGACTCTGTGAGCGTATTGATGTTCTCCTTCTCAAAGATAACCCCGATCCCACGCGCACGCAGCATCCGAACCGTCTCCAGACAGTCCACTGTGTTCCGGGCAAATCGGGAGAGGGATTTGGTAAGAATGGTGTCGATCCTCCCCCGCTTGCAGGCGGCAATCATCTTGTTAAAATTGTCCCGCTTTTTTAAGCTGGTGCCGGAGAGACCTTTGTCAGCAAAGATGCCGGCTAACTCCCAATCCGGGTTTTCCTCGATTTTCTGGGTGTAGTAGACTTTCTGTGCCTCATAGCTGTTGATCTGTTCCTTATTGTTGGTGCTCACTCTGCAGTAAGCCGCTACTCTCTGTTTGCCATGATGTGAGGATCGTGGATCGGTAATCTTCCTGGTTGCCGGGATAATATGCACACGACGTTCCAATGCCTGTTCCATGTATTTTCCTTTCCTGGTGGCTTATCGGAAGGTGACAGCTACCATATTTTCTGCCGAGATGGTAATATGAGAAACCACCTGCCGGATGCGGTTCCAATCCACATCCAGCGGGTGGTTTTCTCGTTCAGATGGAATAGCTGCGGGGCAGCAGTCATAGCGGGCCGCGGCACCCTGCAGAATAAGGGAGACCAGTTCCTCCGGGTGGTCCGGGTGCTCCAGTCCACGGTTGATAGCGTTGGTCAGGCGGACTACTTCTTCGGAGGGCTGATAGGGCCCCCGGTCAGCGGTATCATGCTCTGTGACTTGGCGGGCAATCTCCGAGAGCAGGGTATCGTCCGGAATGGTGGCCATAGCCCCGCATCCACCACACTTTAAATACAGTGTATCTGCTCGGCGGTTTTTTCCAGCAATCCGACGCAGAGGGGCGCCGCACTTCGCACAGTGCAGGTACCCTTTCAATCGCAATACTGGCCGCTCAGTTCTGGGTGCATACCCTGCCGTCTTTTCATGAATATGCGATTGTGTCTCCTGAAACCCCACTCTGTCAATGATGGCAGGGTATCCATCTTGACCCATATAGCGGGGATTTTCCAGCAGACGCTTGACCTTATGCTTGTTCCACACGGGCATTTCCTGGCTGTATGGGATCTTCTCCGCATTGAGAAGATCTGAAATTTTCTGATAGGACAGACCGCCGATGCAGAGAGAGAACACCCTCCGCACAATGATCGCCTCTGTCTCTACTATGGCGATCTCACCTTGCTGAATATAATATCCGTACAGCATCCTTCGCTTGCTCATCGTCCTGTCTCCCCCAGTTATTCCGTCACTTCTATCCCGCCTTGTAAATGGAAATGAATGCGGGTTTGGGACTCCACGACGATCTGCTCCACCAAGTCGTGGAACAGGCCCTCGTCGAATTCCTCCAGACGCTCCGGCCCATGCCGGACAAGGTCAACCGTCTGTTGAAGTGCGTCAATAGCGTCGTCTATGTCCTCATTTTCTAGCAGCCTGCGCCGTTCCATCCGCAGTTTCGCCAGCTGCGCGTTAATCTCGTTGAACTTTACGGTGCATGCATCGGCGTCCAAGAGCCCGGCTGCCTGAAGTTTACTGATGTTGTAGCTCTGTTCACTGGCCTGCGCAATGGCTTTGTTCACGGCCAGCATAGCGGGATTGCCTCGTTGGAGTACGTCTCTGAGTTCTTCCATCTGTTTTATGGCTGGCAGCAGGACAACTCCCGTATTGCACTTCAGCTTGTTGTACATCCTCACGAAGGCCGCATAAAGCACCGTCTCTGGAATTCTGCCATTGGAACAGGCAGAGGCGTCGCGGTCATGTTTCCTGCACACCCACGTTGTATGGCCGCTTTTATTGACTCGCCGCATATATACCGATCCGCAGTTCCCGCAGATGACCTTCATGGACAACGGAGTTTTCTCCCTGGATGATGGCCGGCGCTCCGCGCGTTTTTTCAATAAATTTTGCACCTTCTCAAAAGTCTCCCGTGATATGATGGCCGGGTGCGTGTTTTCAATATAGTATTGATCTGCTTCTCCATGATTGGTCTTTCTTGCAAACGGGAATGTATCAGTTGTAAATGTCTTTTGGCACAGGGAATCCCCCACATATTTTTCATTGGAAAGCATCTTACGAATCAGCTGCTCATACCACATTCCTCGTTTCCAGGAATTATGAACTTCTTTACGGTTCATCTCCTCAGCAATCCGTTTCACACTATTTCCGTTCAAATACGCTTGGAACATCCACCGAACCTCCCCGGCCTCACTCTCCTCAATGACAAGGTTCTTCCCATCCGGCATTCTATATCCATACGGTGCCGTACAGGTGATGAATTCTCCCCGCTCCATCCTCCTCTGATAGCTCATCCGTTGGTTTTGGGAGATGGAGACGGACTCCTGCTGGGCTAGAGAGCTGGAAACGCTCACCATCAGTTCGGTGGTGAGCGTTCCGGTATCAATGTTCTCTTTTTCAAACAGGACGGACACGCCCAACCGGAACAGCTCCCGGAGAGACGCCAGGCAGTCTCGGGTATTGCGGGCAAATCGGGAGATGGATTTGACCAACACCTTGTCGATCTTCCCCTTGCGGCAGTCTGCCAGCAGGCGGTTGAAATCCTCCCGTTTGTCCATCCGGGTGCCAGTAATGCCCTTGTCGGCATACACGTCTACCAAGTCCCAGCCATCATGGTTCTGGATCAGGTCCGTATAGTATTGAATCTGGGCCGCATAGGAGTGGAGTTGATCAGCGGAGTCAGAGCTGACTCGACAATAGGCCGCTACGCGCAAGGTATCTGGACGCACTGCTCTGGGTGGAATTACCGTCACATTTGCTGCCACGCTGTCTGCTCCTTCTTTTATCAGTCTTTCTGCTGCCTATTATTGGAGTGCAGGAACAATATCTGATGTTTCTGCCGCCCCTATCTCTTCATGCCCTATAGCACTCAATGCGCTGTAGAAATTCAGGAACTCCATCCACTGGCTGTCGGTCTCCGTATCGATGTTCTCATCCATAAACCGGATGGTAACGCCAAGCGCGGAGAGTTCCCGCAGGACTTTCATACAGCTCCAGACGTCCCGTGCCAGTGTGGATATAGACCTGACCAGGATTTTGTCGATCAGTCCTTTCCTGCAGTCGGCCATCATCATTTTGAAGCTGGGTCTCCTGTTGAACTGAGGACCTGTGCCGAAGTCTGTATATATGGTCGCAAGGTTCCAATCATCATGCTCCCGGATGACCGCCGCGGCCCGCTGCTTTTGGATTTGCAGAGCGTATTCGCTGCACCCGACTCTACAGTATATTGCCACATTCAATGGCGCATTTTTCGGTCCGTCCATTCTATTCCATCCTTTCTATTCTTTGGCAGCGACAACACTACCACACCCTCCGGACAATAGCCAGTACGATTCCCGAACAGTCATCGGTTGATTGTAATACTGGCTCAAGCCGTATCCAATTCCCTAATTTTGTCAATTTATGATATGGCAGTCTGTTAAATCTTCCAAATGTCTGCGTACAGCCATTTCGCTGTCAAAGCCATCCACATAGACCTTACAGTTATCTCTGGATTCAACATAGTCGTCCTCGTAACCAAGGATTTCTGCCTCTTGAGCAGTCAAGATCCTGGCCTCTACATATCCTGCATACATATACTTTTGCTCGGCATAGTAGAGATACTCCATGTAGTTTCCCGCCTTTCTGCAAATATCTCTGGTCCTGTAGCGACAACACTACCACACCTTTCAGACAATATCCAACACTATTCCCGAACAGTTATAGGGCGGTATTTTTCCATAGCCAGACGCCGGATGCTCTCTGCCTCATCCTCTGTTACGAAGCCCGCCGCTTTCATCCGCATCAAGATGTCCAGAGCGATCTGATACTGCAGTTCTGTTTTGGCGTTGATCATGCCGCCCCCTCCTGGAAGTAGCTGTCCGGCTTGACGCTGCGGATAAACGCCTCCACACGATGGATGTCCTGAGTGACTGGCATCTCTGGCAGGGCGGCCAGTACGTCCTTCCAATAACGCTGGTCCCTGGCGGCCCGCTCATCCAGAATGGCCACCACGCAGGTATCTGTCTCCAGGCGGATGGCCCGGCCAAAGCCCTGCTTCAATTTGATCTGCATCTCCGGCACTACAATGCCCCGCAGAAAAGAATGGAGGGTTTGGTATTGCTCCCGCTCCTTCTCCTTCAGTGCGTCCGGGATCGGGAATGGCAGCCTGGGGATCACCAGGAGAGACACGCAGTCCCCAGGGAAGTCAAACCCCTCCCAGGCGGCTCCTGTAGCCAGTAGGACGCCCCCAGGTGTATTCTTGAATTGCTTTGTGGTGTGTACCGCGTTGCGCCCCAGGGTGAACAGCTGATAGGCCAGATCCTGCTCCCGCAGGCGCTCCTTCACGGCGGACATGGCGGCGTAGGATGTAAACAGCACCAGGGCATGACCGTGGGCCGCGTCCAGTAGGGCGGCGATCTCCGCCGTCAGGCTGTCATAGTATTGTCCGGCCCCCTGATGGGCGGGTAGGCGGGAAACATACATCAGGCAGTTCCTGCTGTATGCGAAGGGCGAGAGGCTGACAGACTCCCGCACACGGCTGTCTGTCAGCAGGCCCGTCGCTTCCTTGAACCGACGGAAGTCCTCCCCAACTGCCAAGGTACCGGAGGTCAGGATCATGGGCTTTTGCTGCCGCCAGAGCGTCTGGCGAAGCTGGTCGGTCAGATTCGGTGTGGTGGCACACAGCATCGTGCCACCATGCGAATCCTCTGCTGTATAGAAGATCATGTCCCTCTGCTCCTGTAGGAACAGGGCCGTCTTATCCCGCAGCTGATCCAGTTGCCGCTGTGTCCTGTGGGGCAGTATGGTTCCGATCTGCTTTTGGATCAGCTCCAGAGTATGGTTCGGCCGGTTTAGGAACGGGGCGAAATGAGAAAAGGTCCCATCCTCATCCCAGGGCCGGGCCAGTTCCCGAAGCACCGGTCCTGCCGCCTCCCCCAGGTGCTCCGAGGCGAGGAGATACCGTTCTCTCCGCAGTACCCGAATCAGTTCATGTATCTCTGCCGCTGTCAGCGTGATACCAAACATCTGGCGGGCGGCCTCCGGCAGCTTGTGGGCCTCGTCCAAAATCAGGGTACTCCACTCCGGAAGCAGAGGCCGGCGTCCCAGGTTCCGGTGGATGGCGTCTGCCAGCAGCAGATTGTGGTTGCAGATCTGCACTTGATACCAATTCGAGGCACATACCTCCATGAAGCACTGGTACCGACAGCTCTCCCGTCCACAGTCACAGACCTTGGGCACACCGACACGCGCCCGGTCGTAGCCGCTGAGGTGCTCGGCCATGTCCAGGTCCAGATGATCCCGGAGAGACAGCAGGGCATCTCTGGCCCGCGGGCTTTTCCGTGTCAGATCCACAGCCTGCAGGCGCCGTTTCAGACGCTCGTCGCACACATAGTGGCTTTTCCCCTTTCGAAGCACTGCCCGGATGGGGGTCTTTGTCATCCGATCCTCTATCAGCACAGAGGAGAGAAAGGGCAAGTATTCCTCCAGCACCGCGTTCTGCAAGGCGATGCTGGAGGTAGAAATGAGCACCGGCTGATTCGCCAGCCCCCTGGCGGCGCGGCTCCGACTGAATACGATGCCGGCCACCAGGTAGGCATAGGTTTTTCCGATCCCTGTCCCGGCATCGCACAGGGCGATGCTGTCATCCAGCATAGCATCCAGCATTTTGTGACTCAGGGCCACCTGGACAGGACGCTCTGCCATACCGCGGGCGGGGAGAAGTTCTTTGAAAATGTGATCGATCTCTTGATGGGCATTTTGCCTGTTATTCTGTTTCATCCGTAAAATCCCCTATCTTGTTTCATTTGCCCTCACCGCATTTGCAGCTCGCCCCCCCGGTGAGGGATTGGGAACAGTACGGATAAGGTTTGGCGGACCTTCACGGGCACATTCCGGGGGTCTCTACTGCTTTCAACCCCTGGAATGATGGACAGCCTTGCCAAAGCCGCCCCGCACAGGCCGGATCGCTCTCCGGAGAGATGGATTCTCTCCAGGTCATGGCGGGCGCTGAACGCCTGCCCGTGTGGTGAACCGTACTGCTGGTATGAACTTGTCAAAGAGCAGCGGAGCCCATTGGGGGCTCCTTCAGGAAACGAACTGCTTCAGGATCTGCTTCATGTCCTCCAGGTCCTCGCCCTCGAGTCCTGCGGCCAGGCGCCGCAGCAGGGCCGTTTGTCTCGGCGTCAGCCGCCGGCGGCCTTGTTGATACCAGTCCGCCATCCTGACGCCACCGCCATACCGGCCGCAGACCGTCTCGATGGGGTAGCGAAGCGTGAGCATTTCGATGTCGCGGCGAATGGTCCTCTCGCTCACCCCCAGCTCTGCTGCCAGGTTTGGGATAGTCTCCTTTCGCCGCTGGCAGAGCAGGTCCAATATCAGTTGTCTCCGCTCCGCCGCGCCCACGGCCTCACCCCGCTTTCGCTTCCATGCCCTGACTCTACAGGCTAATGCGGACAGTTCTTGTCCGGGTTAGAAAATTTTTTTAAAGAAATTTTAAGCCTCCAGAAAACGGAAAAACGCCCATCCGGTCCCTCATGGGAACCAGATGGGCGAAAAAGAGCCGCCTGATCCGCTGACGTGCGCCGTTGATCCTCTCCGTTCTTCAACGGGGAAGGCAGATCAAGCGGCACATGGGAAGTCAGCGCATCAAGCGGCTCCGGGGCACAGTCTTGGGTGATTCTATTTTAGGGGCTTCATGCCAAACGAAATGATACTGGCGGGAATCCTACATTCTCCCCGCAATTCGGACACTTGGTAAAAGCGTATCCATGGCTCCCACGTGAGAGGATTTCGATCTTGTGTCCGCAGTAAGGACACAGGCGTGCCAGTGTTATACTGCTGCTCTGGGAACACTCTGCCCGGAGTTTTTCCTGCTCCGCCTTTACCTGAGCGTACTTGGCGGGATTTTCCTCCCGGATATTACATCGCGGCATCTTGCATCGTCCTCCCTGCTGAAACATTCATTCTTCATCGCATACGACACGAACAAGCGCATAAGGGTCCTTCAGGTCATCCCTGTCCAGCAGGTGAAGCTGCTTCATCCGGATGGCCAGGGCGGCTTTTGATACGCCCATTGCTTCTGCCACGGCAGCAAACTTCTCATATTCCTTGGGCGCAAAGATTTTATTCAAAAGCCGGAGGTTATTCCCAAGTCCCGCTGTGTGCATCTGTTCTATCAACAAATCCTTGGGCATTAAGATCGAAGCAGCCAATGTGTTGACGCGCCACTCCTCCCAATTGATTGGCTTGATCCGGTATCCATACATGGATGATGTACAGCAGCAGACTTTCCGGCACTGAGCTGGCGGCATATACTCAGCCGGGAACAGTATTCGGAAGATCTGGTGGCACGTCTCATGCATCAGGGTGAAGTTCCGGCGGCCGGGATTGGCCTTCTCCCCGGCGAGTGAGGATTCGAGCAGGATAGTGTGGCCGTCCAGGAAATAATAGCCAGGCGAGTTATCCTCATAGACCCGAACGCCTACGTTTTCAAACGCTGTCATTCCCAAGATGGAACCATTCCGAGACAAAGTGCGGTATTCCACCTTCAAGCCCAAGAGCTTTTGCGCGAGTATTTCCGGGCAGATCCTCTTTTCAGCGCCAGCCTGGGAATTCAATCTCCAGTATGCGTCCACAACTCTCGCCGCAATCCCCTCGATCTTCTCTCTGGATAGATACGGCATCCCGCCATCTCCCCTCGATATGCGTGCTATGTTTTTAGGCTTACTTCATTTCCCTTGTCATCTGCTGGTCTAATAGTTAATGTCGCAAGTATATCAAACAAACGTTCGATTGTCAAGAGTTCAAAAGATCTCACATATTCATTGCAGACAGTTGTAAAAGCGCAGTCGGCAACTTTTTCAAAAATCAAGTGGGCAACCTAAAACTCCCCACTCGGCTTTTTAGTAAATTTATTATTGTTTCCCAAAATTTGTACTAGGGTTTTGTAAAATTATCATTTCTATCCTGTGTAAGTTCATGCCGTGGCGTTAGTACATGGGATGACGATTTGAGTCCGTGCACTAACTTCGCATTCTAATAACTAATTAATACTGCCCCTGTCCAGTTTTGTGTTGCACATCTGCCTCCAAAACTGTTTTAATAATAGAGGCTGTGAAAGGAGTGAGTCCGGTGGAAATTTGAGGAAATTATACAATGCTTCATAGGTGGATTTATCGGTCAGCACTCTAAAATAAAAATGGTGTGAATTCAAAAAGGAGAGAAACTATCTCAATGAAAAAGAGAATTATTTCGTTAATATTAGTTTTCTTAATGGTGTTTAGTCTATCTATCCCAGTGGCAGCCGCTCAAGGCACCACCCAAAGCGGAACTTGCACTGACAGTCAGACTCTATTGTTGTCCAATGTGGACAATTTCTGTGAAGAATTTGATATCCAGCAGGAACTCCCAGCAATGTATTCAGATGAAGATGTTTACCTACTTGGAACAACAGACTATACCTATGTAATTAAGTTTGCACAAGATGGAATACATGGTCAAGCCAAAGTATCCTTCTCCATGGACTTCGCCGATCAAAGCATTCCTATTACTGTTGACGGAAATGTGCGTCTCTTTGAAATTAACGACCACTACTCTTTGATCAGAGGATTTCTAAAAGGAATGGTTACTATCGATGGCAAGAGCTACACGGTCGATGTTGGTCTGAATAAGCTGGATAATCTTGACACAATTAGTGCTGGTGTCACTCTTACCCCTAGTGACTTCAACGAAAATGAAAACGCCCGTCCGATTTATATGAGTTTTGGTACATCCGTTATGACAGATGAGTTTCTTCCCGCATACCAGGCATTTATTCAAAAACAAATGGACGAGTCTGATGGAGATAAAGCAAATCAACCCCAGAGTTCTCCTAGAGCTACTCTGGCAGAGTTAGATGAAGCAGATGGGTATTATCGACCTAGTGGCGTCTTTACTGGGGAGCAAACTGGATCTACTGTTACGATTTCACGCGATAGTTCAAACGACCGGTTTATTCTTTTTTTACAATCTTACACAGAAAATATTGCAGAAGATGAATTTCCTACGAGTCAGCTTGTTGCTCCACGAGGAATTGCCTCTTTCCGCATCGGTTTGAAGCGCGTTGGTATTGATACGAGCATCTCCTCCATTGAGGGAGTCTCAGAAATTCTAGATAACCAGAATAGCGGTGGAGGAAGTATGTCGCTTGATCTCGCATTTGCCGTCCTCCTTGATTTCTTAACAGTTCGTTATGGCATACCAACAAATTTCCTTAGCAGGATTTTTGAAGGAAGCGAAGGCGAACCTTATGTCGTCGACAGCGGCGAAAACTCTTATCTTGACGTTACTGTAGATACATTGGGGATCAACTTTGACTCCAGAAATTCAAGGATGCCAGTTGGATTCAACATCCAAACAAACGGAAATGTCGGCAGATATCAAGGCTACGCAGAGATCTCCTATTATGTAGAAACTCAGTTTGCTTTACTGGTTGTAAATACCACAAGGGCTACTACTGGTACAGTCACAATTTCATAATGAGAAAGAGAATATTATGCGTCTTTGTTGTATCTGTACTCTTGATAGTAACTAATGTATCAACTTCTATATTGACAACCTCTATCTCTGATGCAAAGTGGGAAAACTCCCTCTTTGCATCGATTAACGCAAATATTCGAGAATTCACCATCAGAGGCAAAGCTATTCTTTCTTCTGTAGAGGAAAATAATGCAGAAAGATACTATGATAGTAGAGATGATTTTCTTCTGCAACAAGGAAGATTGCTGCAAAGCAAAGCAGGACATATTCCACCTGATTTTGGGGATAACTATCCAAGAGCAATGGCTATCCTTTCTGATATTAGCGTTTATTCTTATGGCCTACCTTATAGTGTAGATGCGTTTAGCAAGTTTCAAATGAGAGAACAGTTTCAAAATCTACTTCTTATGCTAGAAACATCTCAAGGTAGTTCATTTGAAATAACTCTGAAAAATATTGAAAATAGCAACTATATTGACAGTCTTTATGCAACTATTGCACCAACTATGAACTAATGAAAGGTTCTTCCAATAAGGCATCTAGTCTAATCTTCAAGCGCTTGGACTTTCCAAACAGAGAATACTAAAGTTCCTTTCTAGATGCAAAGCCAAATCAAGTGAATCAACAGGATGGAAAAAGGGCGGAGAAATTTCTCCGCCCTTTTTCCATCCTGTTGATTTATGTTTTTTCTTGAGAGTCTGCTCCCGCTTCCATCGCCTTTTTGGCCTTTCTCTTTGCTCGGACAATCGCCATCCGCACATTGTCTGGAGACATCTTCAAATCAGCGGCAATTTCCTTGCCGCTCTTATTTAAGATATACCTAGCTCTGAGCAGGTACTGCGTTTTTTCATCCAGTGTATTCCATACATTGGCCAGACGATAGAGATCCTCTTTCCAAATCAATGCGTCCTCGGTGTCCTCCGTTGACGGCTGCTCGTCCGTGAGCTCTTCAAAGTACTTGGTCTTGTTGTCCCTACGGAAGTTCAGTGCCGTGTTCCGCGCAGCGGTTACAAGGTAGTCAATCAGGTGCTGCCGATCCAACGTTTTCAGAAGTGTAATTCGGTCAATCAGCTTTACCAAAAGGGACTGCATGATGTCGTCCACGTCCCAGGTTTCCTGTACTACCTTCAAAATCTCTCTGTACATGAGCCGTTGGTATTGTTTATAGAGCCCTGTCATAAATTCTCGGTCGTCATCATCTTCGATTGCAAGGATAATAGAAGGGATCATCGGCAGCTCCTGTCTTCCGTTATGGTTCCATTTGTTTTTTCAGGGTCGCATTTATGCGGGCGTCCTTTGCCAGCAGATATAAGGCGTATCGACGATCCTCCGGAATCTCCCGGAGCAGTTCTACAAAATCATGAACTGTGACCTCGCCACAGATGGGTTCTGCCAAATAGTCTGGTGAGATATTATAGGAAGTTCTTCCCAACAGGTAGTCTGTCGTCACATGAAAATAATCTGCGATCTGTACGATTCGGTCTGAATTTGGAAGGCTGCTACCCCGCTCATAGCAGGATATCGTACCTCCCCCAATATGAAGCACACGCCCCAGTTCCTTTTGTGACAGCTCGCGGTCATTATGCAGTTCTGCCAAAATTTCTCCAACATGAGCCATGGGATGCGCCCTCCGAATCGTTTTTTTCAATTATAATATTTTCCGAAGAGCCTCCTTATTTATTCTAATATATTTTGATAAAAGCATTGATTTATAAGGTAGTTTCTAATATTATTAGATTTCTGTGGAGGGTATACTACTATACACAGCACCCACGCAAAGAAAATCCGAAAAAAATCCTGTTGCAGATCATGATTTTGGGTGTTTTATAAAATGTGATCTGAAAGAGGGGATGCTTGTATGATACAATTGATTATATCAGGCGAAGTGTCGGAAGAATACGTTTTCTTCACAGACCTATACCAGCGATACCAACGCCTGATGTACTCTGTGGCAAAGCGCTATGCCGCAAGTGAAAATGAAGCCGAGGATATCATGCAGGATGCAGTAGAACGGCTTTTGAAGAGAATTCCAAAGCTCATGGAGCTTCCTGGTTGCACTCTGCCAACCTATCTTGTTTATACTGTTAGAAGTACCGCAGTCAATTTCAAACGGCATCAAAATGTCATTGAGAAACACACGCTGCCGATTGACTACGATGATGGGAACACATACGAAGAGCCCAGCGAATCTCCACAGGAGATTCTGGAACGGGAAGAACAGCAGCGCCAGTTTGCTGCTATCTGGGATCAAATCCCGCGGGCAGATGCGGAGCTGCTCTATCGCAAGTACATTTTCCAAGAAAGCGACGAAAAGCTCGCAGAAATTTATCACTGTAAAAAGGAAAGTATCCGGATGAAACTGACCCGCGCAAAACGCAAGGTCATTTCCCTGATGAAAGGAGGAGACCATTCATGACGCGGCGTGAAAAACTGGAAGAGCAGTATGAGGACGCCTACTTTGCATTGCTGATGGACGCAGTGGCGGAAAAGGAGGGCGCTCGTTTGGAAGAGCTGAATGACCAGCTTAACCGGGATCCCACTGCTGCAGTTCCGGAAGAAATTGACCGGCGGTGCCGGAAAGTAATCAATCGACATTTTGCAGAGCAGCGGCGTTCCGGGTATTGGCGGACGACCAAGCGGGTACTGAATCGTGCAGCGATTGTGGCGGCAGTGATGATGTTGCTGTTCACGTCGGCCTTTGCACTGTCGGAGGACTTCCGCATTTCCGCGTTGAATCTTTTGATTACTGTGGAAGAACAGTACACACAATTGGAAATGAAAAGCGATGATCCCAGTGAAGATCTCAAGTCTCTGCCCACTACGTCAGAGGGGCTTGCTACTTCAGAGTATTTTGAAAATCTGGAGATTGGCTGGATCCCCGAAGGATTTTCCTGTGTAGACAGTACATTCAACCATTATGCTGGATTTCAGAATGACGCCGGACTCTATTTTTCGATCATCCTATCAGATGAGAATAGCGTTGTTCAGATTGATACAGAAAATGCAGAGAGCATCGAACATCTGTCGATCAACGGTGTTGATACAATGCGTGTCTTCAAAGACGGCGATATTAACTGTGTAATGATGGATACAGACAACGGTATTTTTATCAGAGTTTGGACTTCCTTGGGCATTTCCGTTGAAACAAATGAAAAGATCGCCCAGAATATAAAATTTTTGAAATAAGATGTTGCAGATTTGATTTTCTGCGTCTCTTATAAATAGAAGCGCAAAGCGCTTAAATACACTAAGTCAAAGGAGACAATGAAAAATGAAAAACATCTTCAAGCGCAGCCTATGCCTACTAACCGCAATTTTGATTCTGTGTGCTTCAGCAAGCGCTGCAGCTCCGCAAGAAGCGCTTGATATTCCTGAAATCTCGCCTAGATATGCCTATATTCGAGATACGGAAGCCGATCTTGAGATTACCGGGGGATTGGCTAATTGTTCAGCATCTGTTTCTGCCCCTACCTCTTCTTATGATGTGGAATTGACCGTGGAACTCCAGCAGAACCGCTCCGGCTGGGATACGATCAAGACCTGGACTGACTCTGGCACCAGATATGTATCTGCAGGCGGGAACTGGTATGTTGCTTCCGGATACGACTATCGTGTAAAGGCAACAGCAACTGTCTATAACTCCAGCGGCAGAGAAATTGAATCTGCAACTTTCTACTCATACACTGAGTCCTATTAAATAAATCAGCTAAATTTACACAGTGAACGCCCAGGACCATGTCCTGGGCGTTTTTCAGTACTGGTGCCATTAAGTCTGTAGATATAGAAATTTAGACGGAGTAAGTTGCATTTCTTTCTTCTTAGCTGTTTTATAAAGTAGATGGGAAAGGAGAGGAGTGGTTTCCATGAGCACCGAATGAAGGTTCTAAGCGGCGATCTAGTTACAACGTCTTTACAAGGAGATATTTATGAAAAAAAGGATTTTAAGTGTAGCTCTTGCCCTTACGTTGCTTGTCAGTTTAAATGTTCAAGCTTTAGCGACAGCTCCGGAAGAGAAAGTACTTCTCGATTCCGAAAGATTTCAGGATATTTTGAACGAATATCCCGATGAATTCGGATATGTTGAAGAAACCTATGGAGTCGAAATTACAGATTACACCGCTGAGACAAGTGATTTGATCAAGCAGGCCGCTCGCGATGCCTACAATACAGATAGATTTGATTGTCTATCTCAGCTGGCTGCAGAGCTTGCAGTCGCTAAATACGAACAGTCAATGCTGAACCATCCAAGTGCGATTGACATCAATGGTGTTACTAGGGTAGTTCAACCTATTGATACAACAGTTATCCGCTCGTATGGGCCCATCAAAGGTGTTGTGCTCGACCGCATTGCTACGGGTGTGACATCTTCAAAAACTGTTGGCGGCTCTATTAGTGTAGACAGTGGTGAACTTATTGGGGGGTTCTCTATTTCTGCGGAGGTTTCAGTTGAAGCGAGCATGGAGGCTACTGGGCCAGAAGAGGGCGCCCGCTTAGCAAATGGTGCAAAAGTTACGCACCGCATCATCTCCGGAATTCTGTTCGGAGTAATGGTGAGAACTACCTATGCGGACATTGACCCATGGACTGGCGCACAATTGGGGGATCCATATTATGAATACACCATTATAGATGAGGATGGAATTGCATATTCTCATCTTGCTCACATTGCTAGTCCGACCTATGTTGAAAAAGCTACAGACAGCTCGTATGTAACGGATAACAATTATCAAGATTTTAAGGAACACTTAGCGAGTTATCCTGGTGATTTTATTTGAAGCCAAGCCCAGGACAGAGATGATCTGTCCCGGACTTTAATAATTGTATGGGAGCATTAAATTATAGGTGGCAGAACTACGATGGCATAAATTTTGACCTCCAGGGTATGTAAAATAGATCAAAAGGAGCTTTTACCATGGATCGGAAAATGGTTTGCGGTATACTACTTGTGATAATTGGGTTAGTCTTTACATCCGTTAGTATTATATATGTTGCACTTTCTGAAAATATTACTTATAGCGATAATGGCCGTCAAATTTTTGGCGTATTCGGCTCTTTACTGGCAACACACATGCTTGTTCCGCTAATTATTTCCCTAGTTATTCTGATTTCAGGACTACTTATATGTTTTTTGCTGGCATTTAGTAAAAAACAGTGATGTAAAAAACTCCAGTTTCCACTTCAACATCGCGATGTAGCTAAAGTCGGTGTTGTTGATATCATCCAAATTCTTGAAGGTCCTTCTCGATAAGAGAAGCAGCTTCAACGTAAGCTGTTCCTTTCCCAGCTAAAATACTTTTTTCCAGATTTTTTGTCGATATTAGGTTGCACTTTTAATCCCTTCACTGTTTTTAATAATAAAAGCAAATTTAGCATGTATTTAGCATGTATTCAGGAAAGCTGTTAGCGTCAGGCGAGATTACCCCTCGACTCAAAACATATATCTTAAGTTGTGTTCTGTTCTTCATTGCACTTTGGATGACATTGCTGAATACAAAGAGAAGGAAAAAATATTTTTGCGTCATTTCTGATGAGTCTGGACTATTTTTGGTCGATTTTATTTACTTTTAAATCATCTTTAGCCACATAATTTCCGAGTATCCCAGAGCCGTCTGTGGCTGTTTATGTGGTCAAACAGGACCTCGTAGAAATTGGCTGACGGCTTATAGGGTTGTAAGAAGATCCCTTCCTTATCAGGATACTGTAAGGCGTACAAGATTGATCATTCATGCCCCCGGCGCTCACTTCCATTTTGCCGGAATCGTGTTATAATGGAAACTGAAACGAGAGGGGGGGACCGTATGTATCAAATTGCGATCTGCGATGATGATTTCATTGCAGGAAACCAGATTCGTTCCATGGCGGAACTTGCCCTGTGGGAACATGGCATCAAAGCCTCGTGCCAGGTCTATCAGTCCCCCGCTGTGCTGCTGGCGGAGCTGCGGAGCGGCCTGCGGTATGACCTGTACCTGCTGGATATTCTTATGGGGGCAGAAAACGGGGTGGAACTGGCCCGAACTCTGCGCGCCGGCGGCAACCGTGCTAAGCTGGTGTTTGTCAACTGTGGCGCAATTTTAGCGCTAATTTCAAGCGTCCTACTCGTCTAACAAATGGGGGGCGGTTCATTGCAGCCGGCGCGGTTTTTGTATTTCCTCATCTCTATCTTAATGCTTAATGGCATATGCGGGATAACCCATGTCATCTTGTTTTCAAAGCTCGTGCCTATATAAATGCGCAGTGCTGCACAGGAACGTTCAACGTTAGCCGATCATTCAGGTGCAGCGCTGTGAGCCTGCCGCTGGCAGGAATGGAAAAGGGTTATCAGAGTGATCTGCAGAAAGCCTCGATGCGGCGGAGCGCCTCGTGCAGGTTCTCATCCGAGCAGGTATACGCGATGCGGATGAAGCCCTCGCCGCATTCGCCGAAGGCGCTGCCCGGGATGCAGACGACCTCCTGCTCGTCGAGCAGGCGGTTGCAGAACTCGACGCTGCTCAGGTCGAAGCTGCTGATGTTGGCAAAGACGTAGAACGCGCCGTTCGGGCGGTTGCAGCGGATGCCGTCGATCTTGGCCAGACCGTCGAGCAGGATGCTGCGACGGCGCTCAAAGACCTGACGCAGCTCTTCGCAGAGCTCCGGATGGTCGAGCGCGACAGTCGCCGCGTACTGGCCGGGCGCATTGGCGCAGGCGTTGAAGTTCTCCTGGCACTTGGTCATGCGGTCGACGATCTCCGCCGGGGCCGCGACAAAGCCGATGCGCCAGCCGGTCATGGCATAGGACTTCGAGAAGCTGTTGATGATGACCGTCCGCTCTTTCATCCCCGGGAAGGACGCGATGCAGGGTGCCTCTTCTCCGGCGTAGAGCAGGGTGTTGTAGACGTCGTCGGAGATGACCAGCAGGTCGTGTTTGACGGCCAGCTCCGCGATCTTCGCCATCGTCTCGCGCGTCATGACGGAGCCGGTGGGGTTGTTCGGGGTGTTGATCATCAGCGCCTTGGTGTGCGGCGTGATGAGCTTTTCGATGGTCTCCGGCTGCATTTCAAAGTTGTGCGCCAGATCCGTGGGAACGCGGACGGCCGTGCCGTCGCAGTACGTGACCTGGGCCACATAGTTCAGCCACTGCGGGTCCTGGATCAGGATCTCGTCGCCCTTGTTCAGCAGGACGAGGAACAGCAGGCTCAGCGCGCCCATGCCGCCGTTGGTGATGATGATCTCCGTGTTCGGGTCATAGTGCAGATCCTTCAGATAGGACTTTTCCGCGATCGCCTGACGGAACGAGAGCGTGCCGACGTTCGGCGTATAGTGCGTGATGCCCTTGTCGAGCGCTTCTTTGCAGGCCTCGCAGACCAGCTTCGGCGTCGGCATATCCGGCTCACCGATGCCGAGGCTGATGACGCCGGTCATGGTGTTCGCACGGTCAAACATGGCGCGGATGGCGCCCTGCTTCAGAGTTTTGGCTTTTTCATTGATCCATTCCATGATGCTGATGCTCTCCTCTTTATCTCTGCACTCTGCCGGTGCCGTCGCCGCCCATGAGCTTGGTGACGTCGGAGACGGTGACCCGGTTGAAATCGCCGGGGATGCTGTGCTTCAGGCAGCTCGCCGCAACTGCGAACTCGAGTGCAGACTGCTTGTCCTCGTAGTGGTTCAGACCGTAGATCAGGCCGCCCGCAAAGCTGTCGCCGCCGCCGACCCGGTCGATGATGTCCCGAATCTCGTACTTCTTGGACACGTAGAAGTCCTTACCGTCGTTCAGGCAGGCCGCCCAGCCGTTCCAGTCGGCGGAATGCGACTCACGCAGCGTGATTGCGATGCACTTCATGTTCGGATAGGCCTCGAGGACCTTATTGCCGAGCGCGCGGTACTTTTCGCGGTCCAGCTCGCCGGATTCGACGTCGACGTCGACGGTAATTTCAAGCGACTTCTGCACGTCTTCCTCGTTGGCGATCGCCACGTCGACGTACTTGGCAAGCTCGCGCATGACCTCGCTGGCCTTTTTGCCATATTTCCAGAGATTCTTGCGGTAGTTGAGGTCGCAGGAGACCGTGATGTTGCGTTTCTTGGCTTCCTTCACAGACTCCAGGCTGAGCTCCATCGCAGACTCGCTGATGGCCAGGGTGATGCCCGTGATGTGGAACCACTCGACGCCCGCAAACGCCTCGTCCCAGTTGATGTCGCCGGGTTTGGCCATCGCGATGGCCGACCAGGCACGGTCGTAGACCACGCG
>OGRP01000700.1_pt1 | contig 30301 bp, 26 predicted proteins | sample 1553531 | NCBI WGS metagenome assembly OGRP01 (sample SAMEA2580045, study PRJEB22360) | human gut metagenome | biome: human gut; feature: human-associated habitat; material: faeces | place: Denmark | collected 2008/2010 | reverse complement strand
TCTCCGGCTACGCGGTGAACTTCGTCAAGCTCACCAAGGAGCAGCAGCTCGACGTGATCTCCCGTACGTTCCACCAGGGCGCCGTCGTCGACTGAGACTGAACGGTACCGTGTGAAGCGGTAGAGTGCAAGGGGCGGAGCGTGAAAGCTTCGCCCCTTGGTTTTCCCTGTACAATGTGGGGAAACCATTGGAGAGATACAACGAAAGGACACCGATGTCTGAGAACGTACATTTTCGCTCCACAACAAGGCATATGCTCAGAGAATCGCAAAACTACGTCAACCAAACGCTTATGGGAGGGTTGTCAGGCTTCGAATCGCCGATCGGACTGGACCGGCGTGACCGCATCAACGCGCTGAAAAGCGGTGATATCGGCTTCGTGCATTCCTGGGACATCAACACGTCCGTCGACGGTCCGGGAACACGCATGACCGTCTTCATGAGTGGCTGCCCATTGCGTTGCCAGTATTGCCAGAATCCGGATACGTGGAAAATGCGTGACGGCAAGCCCGTCTATTACGAGGCCATGGTCAAAAAGATCGAACGCTATGTGGATCTTTTCAAGGCGACGCATGGCGGTATCACCTTCTCGGGCGGCGAATCCATGATGCAACCGGCGTTTGTTTCCCGCGTGTTCCGTGCGGCCAAGGAGATGGGCGTGCACACCTGCCTCGATACTTCCGGATTCCTTGGCGCAAGCTATACCGACGACATGCTGAACGACATCGACCTGTGTCTGCTTGATGTCAAGTCCGGCGATGAGGAAACCTACAAGAAGGTGACTGGCGGCATTCTGCAACCGACCATCGATTTCGGACAGCGTCTGGCCAAGGCCGGCAAGAAGATCTGGGTGCGTTTCGTACTCGTGCCCGGACTCACCTCATCCGAGGAAAACGTTGAGAATGTGGCGAAGATCTGCGAGTCGTTCGGCGACGCAGTGGAACATATCGATGTGCTTGGATTCCACCAGCTTGGCCGTCCAAAATGGCATATGCTCAACATTCCCTACCCGTTGGAAGACCAGAAGGGGCCGTCCGAGGCAATGAAACAGCGTGTGGTGGAACAATTCCAATCGCACGGCTTCACCGTCTACTAAACGGGAAGCCACGCATATTCCAGCCAACGATTCCGGCAAATCAATCGTTTGAAAGTGCCTCAGCGATTGGAAAAAGGAATATTCGTGCAATTGTTGAACCAGCATTCGCCACGCGAAAAAATCTTCACATTCGACGCGTGGCGAAATGCTGTGAAATACCGCAAAACCGGCGACTCTGCCGTAGCCTTGAATCATGGTGGACATCTATGCTTTTCCTCAAGGCACGCCCAACGAAGCGCGTGCCACAGGTAGGGGATCGTGCGCCTACGCCGACCCTCCTGAACAAATGTTGACCCGACCTTCCGGCGTGCCAGACAAGGTATGGGACGCCGTGCTTTCCGTAGAACGCATGCCTCGATTACCAAGCGTGTCGTATCGTGAGATTCCAGTGCCGTGCGCCATGGCGAGTTTCGGCATTGGAGTTGAGATGCAATGCGACGAGGCGCGTTCCACAGGCTGGATCATGGTGTTGTATTCGCACAAATACCGAAATGACTGGCATTCTCATTGGCGTTGCGTCGCTTTCGCCGCGTTGCCGTTGTCTGGAGGCGAAGGCGATTGTCTGATACCGTCCATGTATTGGGATGCGATGATGGACCGTGTTGGTTCGTGCGATGCCGAACATGTTTCGGGAACCGTCACAGTCACGAAAAGCACGACGTTTGGCACTCAGTCCGACGCTCCCGAAACCGGGTGTGAGATTCGTGTGTCTTGGACGCCACTAGACTATGCCGATGGAGGCCTTGACGCGGGCGCCCAAGTGGGCGCGTGGGCTAGGTTCCTCCGGTCCATGACGCAATCCGAGGAGGATTATCCCGTTGACTGACGAGCCAAGGTTGCAGGCCGAGCCGCGTGAGGGCGTGCCCGATGTGATCGACACCCTACCGGCATTCCGCGAGTACTGCAGCGCATTGGCGTCTTCGCATGGGTCTTTGGCTGCGGATGCGGAACGTGCGTCTGGCTTCCGATACGGTCATGACGATTGGTTGGTGCAATTCAAAAGAGACGGTGCCGGCATAGGATTGCTTGATCCGCAGGCATTGGCTGCGGAAGGTGCTGATTGGAACGATTTCAATCGTGCGGTGGGCGATGCGGTATGGATTCTGCATGATTCGTTGCAGGATCTGCCGGGATTCGTTGATTTGGGATTGCAGCCGAAACGTTTGTTTGATACGGAAATCGCTGCACGGCTGCTGGGGCTCAAACGTTTCGGATTAGCTGCCGTTACCGAGCATTATCTGGGACTGACGCTTGCGAAAGAGCATTCCGCGGCCGACTGGTCGTACAGGCCGCTGCCCCGAGACTGGCGTAATTATGCGGCGCTGGACGTTGAATTGCTGATCGAGCTTGAAACGACCATGCGCGCCGAACTGCAAAAGCAAGGCAAGATCGAATGGGCTGAGGAGGAATTCGATTACGCGCTGCGCGAAGGAACTGCGCCACGTAAGGAGCATCCCATCCCATGGCTGCGCATCTCGCATATCACCGAAATCATGAGGGACCGCCAGGCCCTGGCCGTGGCGAAAGCATTATGGACCAAACGAGATGAACTGGCACGCGAATACGATATTTCGCCGACACTGCTGCTCGCCGACAGCACCATCATCGAAGTGGCGGAACGCAAGCCGCATAACGCCGCGCAATTCAGGGCGGTCCGTTCCATCAACGAGCGTGTACGCATCCAAGCCGGTGCCGAACAGGAGAAAATGTTCGAACGTTACGCGCCGATCCAACGTAAAATCAAGCCAAGCATGTGGAAGAGAATAATCCAACAGGCGCTTGATCTGCCGGAAAGCGAATGGCCGGTCATCGAAAGCGGCAATCCCCAAAACCAGGAGGCGCAGAGCATATCCGCTCCACGAGCGACGCGAGTCTGGAGGGAACGTTATCCGGAACGTCTCGCAACGCTTGACAAGGCACGCAAGATGGTGGCGCAGATAGCGGAAGACACGCGTACCCCCGCGGACGTCATCATCAAACCGCAGTATCTGCGCAACCTGTGTTGGACCGACGAACCGCAAAAACGTGACGTTGCGCAATTCCTCACCGAGCAGGGCGCGAGGGCGTGGCAGGTCGCGCTGGTTGCAGAGTCCGTGAGTCGCGCTATCATGTAGAGGTTGCCTAACGGCAGAAATGTGAAGAACCGTATTTTTCAGGAGCGCAAGCGTGAAAATCAGCGTCAGGAATCTTGAGCCGACCAAGGTGAAGCTCACCGTCACCGTTGATCCGGAAGAGTTCAACCCGTATCTCGACAATGCTCGCAAGGAAATCGCCAAGCAGGTCAACGTGCCTGGCTTCCGCAAGGGCCACGTGCCCGGCAAGATCATCGACCAGCGCATCGGCTTCGGTGCCGTTGCTGGCGAAGCCGTGAACAACGGTGTGCCGGAGCTGTACTCCAAGGCTCTCGAAGAAAAGGGCATCCGTCCGATGGCCCAGCCGGAAATCGACGTTCAGGAAGTTCCGGAATCCGCCAAGGACGAGACCAAGCTGAAGTTTGTGGCCACCGTTGAGCGTCGCCCGGACATCGAACTGCCGGAAATCGACGGCATGGAGATCGAGGTCGCCAAGGCCGAAATCACCGACGAAGACATCAACAACCGTCTGGAAGCCCTGCGCCAGCGTTTCGGCACCCTCGTGGTTGTGGATCGCCCGCCCGCCAAGGGTGACTATGCCAACATCGACCTGACCGCCGAAATCGACGGCGAAGTGGTCGACTCCCAGGAAGGCGTGAGCTACGAGCTCGGCTCCGAAACCATGCTTGACGGTCTGGATGAGGCTCTCGAAGGCCTGTCCGCCGGTGAAGAGACCACCTTCGAAGGTACCTTGGAAGCAGGCGAGCACGAAGGCGAGAAGGCTCAGGTCAAGGTCAAGGTCAACTCCGTCAAGGCTGAAGAGCTGCCGGAACTCGACGACGACTTCGCTTCTGAAGCCTCTGAGTTCGACACCCTCGACGAGCTGAAGGAAGACCTCAAGAAGGCCGCTTCCCAGGATGCCGAAGGTCGTCAGGCCACCGCAGCTCGTGACGCTTTCATCGCCAAGCTCGAAGAGGGCCTGGAGATTCCGGTGCCGAAGGGCGTCAAGGCTGAAATGGTTGAGCAGCAGCTCAAGGGCGTGACCGCTGATCCGGCCAATGCCACCAAGGAGCAGAAGGCCGAAGCTGAAGAAACCGTCGAAAAGGAACTGCGCGACCAGATGGTGCTCGACGTGCTCGCCGAGAAGCTGGACGTCAAGGTCTCCCAGTCCGACGTGTTCAACTTCCTCGCTTCCATCGCCCAGCAGTACGGCATGGATCCGAACGCCTTCATCCAGGCCATCATGCGCAACGGCCAGCTCGGCTCCGCAGTGCAGGAAGTCGGCCGTTCCAAGGGCCTGCTCGCCGGCATGCGCGCCGTGACCTTCAAGTCCGAGGGCGAAACCCTGGACCTGAGCGCCTTCCTCGGTGAAGCCGCTGAAGATGAAGAAGCCGAGAGCGTCGAAGCTGCTTCTGCAGCTGCCGCTGTGGCTGACGAGCTTGCTTCCGAAGAGTGAGCTTCGATCGATAGCTTCTGACTCGTAAGAGTCATCTTTCTAGGGCGTTGAGGGGTGGAATCTAATATGGATTCCACCCCTCAATGTATTCGTATTCGGTTTCGGCGCCTTAACCAGAGCAAAAAGATTGCCGAAACGTTACAGCAGGAATTTGATTTCGGCGAAAAACTCGCGAACCATATTGTTGACGAGCATGTTCGGGGGAGAGCCGGCCGCAATGCCTTGGGCGTTGTCCAAACCATATTTGTCGGCAATCTGCAACGCGCGGAACATGTGGAAATTGTTGGTGATCACCCCTACGGAAGCATTATCGTCGTTGATCATCTTCTTGCTGTTGACGATGTTTTCCTCAGTGGTTTTTGAATCCGGCTCCTCAAGAATGCGCTGTTCGGCAATACCATGTTCCTTAAGATAGTCAGCCATGCCTTGGGCTTCGGGGAACGGTTCATTCGGTCCTTTTCCGCCGGAAACGATGCAGATGGTATTCGGATTCTCATCTAAATATTCGATGGCCTTGTCGAGACGGTAGCGAAGTACAAGGCTTGGGCCGGACTTACGCACCTGGGCGCCGAGCACCACCACATAATCAAGATCCGGTTTGCCCTGCGCATGCATTTTACTGACGATACAACTTTCCACTGTACCGAACGCGACCAGACCAATACACGCGACCGCAATCAATATGCCTCTGACCAGTCTTGGCAATATCGTCCACCACCGGAAGAGCAGACCGAATCCGAGTATCGCGAACAAAACTGCGAACGCTAGCCAAACAATCCAGAAACTCGTGCCGGAATGCGTATTGCGCACGGCGAAAGCGTAACATGCGCATGCCACGGCGAGTACTAAGCATAGAGTGCCTGGGATTCGTCTAATCAACGTTGCCATGATGAACCTCTCATTCATTGCGTGTCGCACGCAATCCTGTCTCATCCTAAGCACGTGGCCCCTAGACTCCCAAGCGTCGCACGCCAATGCCAACAAATCCTGCGCATTCCTGCTATTGCAATACTATGTGCATTATGCCATCCATGAACGGAGCTTTGGCATGGCTGCGGCTAGGATGGGGGAGCATGACTTCAGAAACGATTATGCTTCGGACGATGCGTCGCACGGATTTTCCTGCGCTTGAAGAGCTTGTTCGACAGGCTTGGTATGCGGATGATGAGTCGGATAATAACGGGAATGTTCCGAACAATGAGCGCGAGTTGCGTGAGTACAAGCTGCGCAAGGCGATTCGTCTGCGCAATATGCACCGACTTGCGGCAATCGACATGCATGATTTTCTTTCTCGCACCACCGAGGCTACGGTCGCTGAACGTGATGGTCGGGTGCTTGGCGTGGTATTGGGATCGTTGAGGTCCCGTGTTACCACGGCGCAGAGGATACGTCATGCTATTGCGCGAAATTGCTTGGCGTTGCCCTTGTTGGCAAGCAAGGATGGTCGTCGAGGACTTGCCGATCAGATTGCGATTTTGCAGGTCGATGAAGTGTTGAAGCGAGATGCCGGCAAAAGCTATCAGGCTGAGGTAACGCTGTTCGCGGTTTCTCCGGAAGCGCGGGGCATGGGTGTCGGCCGTAAGCTGTTCAATCACATGCTTGACGTGTTTCGTGATGCTGGAATGAACGAGTATTTCCTCTTCACTGACACTACCTGCGATTACGGTTTTTATGATTACCGTGGTTTGACGCGTAAAGCGGAACGTACCATACGCAGGGATTCCTTTACTCAAGGTGGTTTGGAAGACGGTTCGCTTTCCTTCTTCCTGTACGAGGGGCGCTGCTGAACGTTTCTGCCCATCGCTGTGAAAGGCGAGTGATTGAATCACTGAGTTCATCGGCTATCCGATTTGGTGGGGCGGAGCCGTATGACCGGCCAATCACCTTGTGACCGACCATGACTTCATCGGCAAGAAAGTCATTCTATTCGCCGCTTCTTCGTCATCACCGCTGGGCAGCACCGGTTCTGACTTGGCGACCATGGTCGGCACCGGTGATTGGCAGGAAGGGCAACGGCTCTCGTCCAACGCCTCGGCCGGTGAAGTCTCCTCTTGGGTGGAGAGCCTCGACCTCTAACTCAGCTATATATGGCAGATACTGCCCCGCGGAGTCAAGAGAAGCTAGTTTCGAGTGGTTTCCTTGAGTGCGGGAGCCAAAGTGCCAGACAAGTCCTTCTCTTCTGGGCGGGAAAGCGGACCGACTAGCTCATGCGCGGTATACGGCTCTTCGAGATAGTCGGTGTCTAGACGCTTGAGCGTGCCGCCGATCTCATGGTTGATGGCTTGGCCGATGACTTGTTCCGTTCCCTACTGGTCGATGGCCCACTGATGGAAGTCTGGTGAGGCTTTGCCGAAGTTCATGCCGCCAAGGCATACTTTGGACACTTCGATGCCAGACCAGCCTGGTGACACGTACTTCATGTCTGTCATGATTGAATGGAGCTCCTTTGCCCGTTGCATGTATGAAATGTTGCTTTCCGCAGTACCGCTTGGTTGTGAATGAACCCAATGATAATATGTGTTTGTTGTATGGAGAAGCATGTTCGATGCTCATTAGACATTGCATTTTCGGCGAGGTTCAATGAACGCGTATTACAACGAAAGGACCATTATGGAAAATCCAAGCGCATTCCCCATAGGAGAGCCGAACGACGGCTTTGCCCAGTATTTCGTAGGTCAAAGCTATCTCGCGTCGGTGCTCGACACTCCTGAATTTTCCATCCACAACGTCACCTTCGAGCCGGGATGCCGCAACAACTGGCATATACATCACGGCGGAGCCCAGGTGCTCATCGCAGTGGGTGGTCGAGGCTACTACCAGATCGAAGGCCAGGAACCCAAGGAACTCAAAGCTGGCGAAGCCGTGTGCATTCCTGCAGACACCAAGCACTGGCATGGTGCGGCTCCTGGCGAATCCTTCTCTCACTTGGCGTTCATGGTTCCGGCAGGAGACCCTGGCGCGATGAGCAACGAATGGCTTGAACCGGTCGATGCGCAAGCGTACGAGTCCCTTGCCTGAACAGACGGGCGCATACATGTGATTCAACCGGGGTCAAGTCAGACCTGGCTGAATCTATTCGCCACTCACATGTGAAAGGCTTATCTCATGTCTGTCCTAAGGTGGGATAGGGGGAACCGAGAATAATTGCAAACTTATCGTCAATTGCCTGCCGTTGACGCCATCCGAACAAGCGCAGTTTATGCGTGCAGCCAAAAGTGTGCCGCAAGAATTCGTAGGCGATCCGGCGCAGCGTGGCAACATGGCATGGATGGCCATCATCCCCGAAGAACTCAAAGCTCAAGTCACCGCCATCGTCGGCAATGTTGATCCGGGAACATGCCGACAGTGTCCCAAACTCGAATGGTTGCAAACCTGGAGCTCCGGAGCCGACAAATACCAGCGACCCGGCATCCTACAGCCCGGATCCATGCTCAGGGTGGAATTCACTTTGTGATTGGTCGGCGCACCGGGATGCAAGCCAGGCGAGGATCTGCTGTTCGCTGACGGGCTTGAAATCCCATGCGTCGAGCCCCACGTTCACACTTCGCGGATCGGTGCCGTCGGGAACGTCCTGATGCGTGTGGCCGTAGAGTAGCCAGCCTTCGGTGGTAGGCGCCATATCGGCGAACTCGTTCCAGTTGTTCGGCCAGTCGCTGTGCTCTTCGGCCAATGCCGAGAGTCTGGGGAAGTGGCTCATGGCGATGCTTTGCTGCGTGGTCGCCACCGTTATTTTGCCGGATTCATCGAGAACGGGAAGTTCCATGTCGATTTCGCAGTAGTCATCGATGGTCTCGAACACGTCTTCGTATAGCATGTCATTGAATCGGAGACGGAAGTTGCGGTCGTGGTTGCCGATGATCAGATGCAGATGTTGGCAGTTGATTCGGCGCAGACATTCAAGCGTGTGCTCGACGGTGCAACGGTAGGAGAGATCGCCGAGAATCCACAGTTCGTCGTCGTGCCCGACGATCTCGTTGATATTGTCGATGATGGTGTTCTCATGACGTGCGATGTCGCAGATCGCTTTGAACGATGTCTGATTGTCGTGCACATATTGTTTGATCCACGCGTGTGCGGCGGCGCGGGTCTGCGTCTGCCAGATGTCGAGGTACTCAGCACGTAGCCTGCCATTGTTCAGGAACCCGCGCAGCGCGGTGACCAGTGGATGGCCGAAATGCGTGTCCGAAGTGAAATAACGCATGCGATTCCTTACTATATGCGGTTGCTGGATGCTTTTATCAATGATAGAGCGCAACATCGCACGAATAGCCCTCCCCAAAATGCTTGTTGGCTTGTTTGTGGCACGTGTTGATGATGATCAGACGGAAGAGTCTCGCGAAACGACAAAAGAAGCTCGGTGCTTACGGCGTGACTCTCCGGCTTATTTCTTGCCCCACCCGAACTTGGGCAGTTTGATCTCCGGGAGCTGTTTCAATCCGTCTGCTATTCCTTTGCCAAACTGCTGCACTCCGTCGGCGATTCCGGCGCCTGCGTCCTGAGCGCCTTTCGCGATGGCGTCGCCCGCATCCTGCGCGATGTGCGCGGCCTGGTTTCCTGCGTCCTGCATTCCCTTGGCAACGGCGGCACCGGTGCTCTGAGCGCCATTCGCTATCGCATTGCCGACGTCTTGGACGGCGTGTGCGGTCTGCTGCCCGGCATTCTGCAAGGCCTTGCCGGTGTCGTCTACGGCCTTGCCCGCGGCCTCGATCCAGGTGGGACCGTCTTCGACATGCAGATGAATGTGCTCAAGTTGCAATGTGCTGGCGAATGCATTGAGATCGCTGGCGATGCTTTCGATGTTGGCGATGGCATGAGGTGAACTGTATGGGTTCAGTAGCACCTTCCCACCTACGATTCCAGCCTTCGTTTCCAGTTGCCTGCCCAATGCGTTGAGTGACTGCTCGATTTCCGCAAGACGCTTGTTCCTGGCAAGCACGATGCCCTTCTTGTGTGCTTCGAACTGTTCCGGCTCCTCCTGGCATACGCGCGCGAGCTCGATGCAGGAGACTTGATCCTGCATCTTGACCGCGGACGCGAGCATACCCAGCCACTGGTGAATCTCCTGACGAATCTGCTGGGTCAACGGGCGAACCTGCTTGGGATCCTGCTCGCGTTCCACCTTCTCGGTGAGGCCCTTGATTTTGGCGATCGCGTACGCTTGGAAGGTGGCGATGTCTTGCGGGCAGCCTGACACCTTAGACCATGTGGTCTCGCTGATTGAACCGACTTGCTGGTAGATGAGCATGGTTTCGTCAATCATGTGGGAGATTCCGGCGAGCTTGCTGACGGTCTGATCCTTCTGATCGCGCAGCAGGTCGTCGAGCTTCGCATCGATTTCCTTCAGGTAATCGGTGATTTCGGAGACGGCCTGTTCCAGAGCCATCTGTGCCATGACGCCGCTGATGCCGGTGAACATGGCGGGGTTGAGCTGCCTTGGCTGGGTGAATTGCAGATGTTTGATGATGCGCCCGTTCGGTTGCCGTACAACGCCGGCTTGGAACGGTCCTTTCTTGCAGTTCTTGCCGTATTTGGCAACCAGTTCGGCCGATTCTTTGGTGAGCTTCACCCATCGCCCGCTTTCGGCCATGGCGTTGCCGACCGTTTGTGCGCCTTTGCTGGCCGAGGAGACGGTCTGTATGGCTTTGGCCGTGAACGCTTTGGAATCGAAGCCTTCATCCTTGAGCCAGAGATCTATGGTACCGACGTCGCCGAGGAAGACGATGCCTTGTTCATCTTGGATGATGGTGACGCTTTGCGTGTCGTCTGGATTGTTGTTCCCGGTGCTGGCATCGGTATCACCGTCTCCGCCTTCGAATGGGATGAGTTCGTTGGAATCGTCGTCGATCATGGTTATTCCCTTCAAATCCACCTGGTAGCAGTATACGACCGGTAAGTGCGTTGATGCGCTTGGGAGTGGCGGGGAACGTGTATGCAAGCGGTGGGGAAGTGGTCAGTCTTCAATCTGGGCATCGCCCGAGTCAAGGGACTGGAAGATCTCGTTGAACAGGGCCTCGGTCTGTGCCTGGAGCTTTTCCAAACGGATCTTATGCTCGCTGCCGGTTGTGGATCTGTTCATGGTGTCCATAAGACGAAGGCTTTGCAGGGTACTCTTCCATCGTTCGACTGGTGCGTTTACGGGAAATTGGTCGGCGTATTGCTCCAGTGTCTCCTCAATGGCGTCAAGCTGCTTGGCGACTCTTGCGGATGGGCTAAGCGCGGCCGGCAAATGCATGTTCGCAGCGGCCTGCTTAAGCTTGCTGCCTACCTGTTGTTCGCTGACAAGCTGCGCCACCTTCTGCATGTTTTCTGGATTGGCCGCAATGTCGACCGCCGTTTTGACGGCATAAGTCGCCGCCGATGCGACGATCCCCTTCAGAAACCCACCTTTGCGCGTCATCGGTTACCCCTTTCAACACGGAACTCTTCTAGGAACAGTGTAGTTCAGAAAAGGCGGGTATTGGTTGATTTATACATGCCTATGTGGCTTGGTGAAGAAAGAGCCAATGGATTTGAGCATTGCTAAGAGGTTTGGAAGCTATTGTTGCTACTCGTAGTAGCAAAGAGATAGAAGAGGCCCACCGCATTTCAGGACGTAAACGTAGCCTTGGGTGGGCGCTGATATAAAGGACTGTACATTCTTTGGCGATTGAACATGCCGCATGAGTGACAAAGTATGTAATTGAGATGCTGGATGCGTGAAAGTGCGTGAAAGTGCTCAAGCCCGGCCGACTGATGTGCTGACTCGGCCTCTAGCATCTAATGTCTGCTTGCTTATGGCGGGATTATGACGCCATTGCGATTCGGCTTCTGATGACGCGATAGCAGTTTGCTTATTCCCCGGTTTCATACTTCGTTGGGCGTCTTGCTGCCAAGGAGTTTCATGGGGCATCGTTGATTTCCTTGGCGATTGCGTTGAATCTATGCTGCATGAGCGCGAAGCGTGTAATCGAGATCTGGGTGCGTGCAAATGCGCGAGTATGTCTTGACTGTATTGCTGACTTGAACGCAGAATCTATTTGGTGAGAATCCCGTGCTTGCGAGGAAGATGCGTCTATCCTGATTACGACTTGAGGCTGGGACGAGTTGGTGCAATCTGACACGGGAACCGTTAAAATACACAAAACGAGTTAGTATTGCTATTTCAGACAGTAAACGTTGAAAGGCTTGCGCAGATGACGAAGAAGAATCCGATGCTTAAGCCCATTTTAAAATGGGTTGGCGGTAAGCGTCAACTTCTTGAAGATATTACACCCCTGATTTCAAAATGTTCTACGTATGTTGAGCCTTTTGTTGGTGGCGGAGCCGTTCTTTTGGACATGCAACCGGCCAAGGCCATTATTAATGATTACAACGCTGAATTAATTAACGTTTATCGCTGTGTTCGTGATCATACTGAAGAGCTGTTGGATATGCTTCGAGAGCATGAGCGTCTGAATACTTCAGAGTATTTTTACAAGGTCAGGGCGTATGATCGTGAGCCTGATTTTGGACAACGTTCCGATGTGGAACGGGCCGCTCGTATTATCTATCTCAATAAAACGTGTTTCAACGGCCTGTATCGAGTTAACTCTGCCGGTCAGTTCAATTCACCTTATGGTCGTTATAAGAATCCTGCCATTGTTAATGAGCCGGCAATTCGTGCGTTGGCGAAGTACCTGAATGGTGACATCAAGATTCTTTGCGGAGATTATACGCAAGCCTTAAAGGGGCTCCGCAAAGGCGCTTTTGTTTATTTTGATCCGCCCTATATGCCAATCAGTTCTTCTTCATCTTTTACGGGTTATACTGAAGGCGGTTTTGATTACGATGAGCAAGTAAGGCTGAAGAAGGAGTGTGATAAACTTTCTTCCAGGGGCATCCATTTTTTGCAGTCAAATAGTGATTGTGAAGAGATCCGAGATCTGTATTCTGATTATGAAATATTGACGGTCAAGGCCAAGCGCGCGATTAATTCTCGTGGTAGTAGTCGTGGCGAGATTAATGAGGTGTTGATTCGTGGCTGATAACAAGTCGGACGAAGCTTGGCGGAAATTGATTGAGAAGTATGACATTGTTGAGCATGTTTCTCAAGGTGGTTTCTTTGAAATAAGGGCAAAGCAGATTAAAGAATTCCGTGAGCCTAGGTTAATGGCAAAATGGGATTCAAGTGAAGATTTGCCCAAGTCGCTTAGGTCTTCGAATCTGAACATACTTCCTGTATCGCGTTCTTCATATACCATTTCTGATTATGATCTATATAAGTCATTTCCGAGTAAACCTGCTAATGATTTAGTATATGTGCCGACGAAGCCATATGAATCTATCGATTTTGATCATTTGACTTCAGAATCTAACGCCATTAATGCTATGAGCGCCACTGGCATTCTTGATATGTTCTTAGACGTGCCTATGGGAACGACTGTAGAGACGTTTAACGGGCGCATGGGCACAGGTGCTTTTTCTTTCAATGTCAATCACCTCGGTGGTGGCAGTTCTACTATTCGTGTGAATAGTGCTCAGTTAGAGATTGATGGTGGCTTTGAGAATGATGATTCAGTGATTATCATGGAAGCTAAAAATGTGCCTCATCCAGACTTTCACGTTCGTCAGTTATATTTTCCCTATCGCTTGTGGCTAAATAAAGTCCACAAGCCTATTCGTCTTGTATTTTCACAATATGTTGATTCTATTTATCACTTATTTGAGTATGAATTTGCGGATCCTGACGATTATTCATCTATTCGTCTTGTGCAGCAATGTGATTATACATTCCAATCTTCAAGAATCACTTGGAATGATCTTCACGAAATTTGGGGAAATACGTCTCCGACGACTGATGATAATCAGGAGGAAGTGGATACTCCATTTGTTCAGGCTGATACATTCACTAATGTCATCACACTTATGCAGCGGCTCGATCAGGAGAAAAGCATGAATGCCGCTGAGATTGCCGGTTATATGGAATTTGATCCACGCCAAGCAAACTATTATTCGGCGGCGGGCGAATATCTCGGTGTGTTTGAACGCACTCCCAGTGGCGGTGTTAGTCTGTCACGTGAGGGTCGACAAATTATGGCATTGCACGTGCGTGAACGCCGATTGGCCATTGTGGAACTAATCTTCAAGCATGAAATCTTTCATTATTTCTTTGGCCTAATGTATGGGAATGGGGAGTTGCCTAGTAAAGCCGACATTATTGAGCGAATGAGCCTTCATAACATCTGTAATGAAGGCTCAACAATGAATCGCAGAGCGTCTAGTGTCTTAGGCTGGTTGCGCTGGATAGTTTCTCTGGTAGATGAAGAATAACCTTTCTTTGGCTCTCAAGGTCTTGGAAGGATTCGCCATGAAACGGATCAAGGGTACTATCTGAAACTCTTCGCATTTTGTAATTTCGCTTTCTGATGCAGAAGAACTTGCCCGGCAGTTTTGAACATGAACAGAACGTCATCGATTTCGCCGGTCTGTACAGTCGAAAATCCTTCTTGCCGGAAATGTGTTGAAAAGTCGTATAACTGCCACTGTGTTCACAACTGTTGACCGCCACATCCGTTTGGTTAACGGTGAGCCGTTTGAAGGTTCATCCGACGTATTCCGCAGCAGTGTTTGAGAGTTTGCACACTTTAATCGCTGCGCCACAGGCAGGCCTAAGCCAAGGTGTATAACTTTTCAGCATTACCGATGTTGATCGTCTTGCGATGTCCCACCGAGTCCGCTCCGATGGCGATGATGTTGCTCGTGTTCTTCGCCGAGCTGTTCCAGAGCTGCTTACGTCAAATGCCGTTTTTTATCCCATGCCGAATTGATGCAGATGGTTCCATTGCCTGCATAATATGGACGGCTATTCAGTGTGAGGGGAAGAGGAAACATCATGGACGCTGGCAAGAAAATCCTGCTGGATTTATTCACCGGTTCGCTTCGGTTCGTGGTTCCGGTGTATCAGCGCAGATACTCATGGGGCGAGGCGCAGTGCCGGCAATTGTGGGCCGACATCGTAACGGCCGGCCGGCATCCTGAGAGAACCCATTTCACCGGATCGATCGTGTGGATGCAGGACGGCGGCATCGGCCCGGATGGTGTCAGCCGGTGCCAGCTCATCGACGGCCAGCAGCGCCTCGCCTCGGTGACCCTGCTGCTTATCGCGCTGGCCGAATACGCCCGCGAACACCCTGAGAGCCTGCGATTCTCCGCAGACATGCTCATCGACCGTGGCTATCTGGTCGACAAGTATGCAACCGGCGAAGGCCGCTACAAGCTGACGCTTTCCGGCGACGATAGGGAAGTGCTGCACAGCATGTGCGACCATGTGGTCGCCCCTGATCGGCCGAACCATGCCAATACGGGTTCCCGGCTGGAAGCAAATCTTGATCTGTTCTGTTCGCTGGTTGCCGCAATCGATGATGCGAACGTGGTGTGGAACGGTTTGCAGCGTCTCGAAGTCGTGTCTGTCACCTTGGACCAAGATCGTGACGAACCGCAACTGGTATTCGAATCAATGAATTCCACCGGGCTTGATCTGGAGACTTCTGACCTGGTACGCAACTATATGCTCATGGGGTGCTCCATGGCCGAGCAGAAAACCTTATACGAAGACTATTGGCTGCCCATGGAACGTGTTCTCGGCAACCTCTCATTCGATGCGTTCCTGCACGACTGGATGGTCGTTACATTGAAAAAGCCCGTGTTCAAAGGCCACGTCATGTACGCGGAATTCAAACGTTTCGCGGCTGACAGTTCCTTGCCGCACATGGAACGCACGCGTAATCTTCTGGCGAACATGCTGGAATATGCCAAATACTATGCCGCTATCAAAGGCGTTGCCGCCGCTGGCAGCTGCGATATGAACGTGGACCGCCGTCTCGAATCAATTCAAAAACTGGGCAGCACGGTTACGGACCCGTTGGTTATGTACATGTTCGCGGCATGGAAGCGTGATCGCGTAAGTTGTGATGGACTGCTGCGCATGCTTGCGGATCTTAAATCGTATCTGTTCCGCAGAATGATCTGCTCGGTATCCAGCAACGGATTGAACAAGCTCGTTCCGTCGCTGATCGTCAGACTTGATTCGGCTGAAGATGATTTGGCCGAAACCTTCGCCGCACTACTCATCACCGAGACCGCCAAAGCCACGCGCATGCCTACTGACAGTGAATTCAGACAGGCGTTGCTCGGCGAGAACCTGTACCGGCCGGCCTGGCGATGCAAGTATCTGCTTGCCAGCTTGGAGAACTATAACCACCCCAAGGATCCGCGGTCCTTCAGCGAATACACCATCGAACACATCATGCCGCAGAACGCCATGGCGCATGCCGAGTGGTGCAATATGCTCGCAGACCTCGACCGATTCCCACTGCTGATGAACAGTCTGGGCAATCTGACGCTGACCGCATACAATTCGGAGATTTCCGACGGAACGTTCGAACAGAAGAAGAACCGTGCGGTCGGCGGATACGATAGCGAATACCTATCCATTTCCGCGGAACTGCATGATGCTTTGCAATGGGATGAACAGAAGATCGCGCAGCGCGGAGCCAGACTTGCCGATCTCGCACTGCAGGTGTGGGTACGGCCCACGGCGGGGGAACAGGTTATGTGGACTTTGCGTAATCGGAACGCGCGCCAAGGGGAACGTGAACAGAATGCCGTTGATTTCGCCGATTTGTGCAAACGCGGAGTCCTTGCGGCCGGAGATGTGCTGGAAAGCTGTTACGCTGGCGTAACTGCCGCGGCTACCGTAACCGAAGACCATCGCATTCGCGTGGCCAACGGCGAGATATTCGACAGTCCATCCGGCGCGTTTCGCCGTGCCAGAATGCTCGAAACCGGCGAGGACAAGCAGGTCAACGGGTGGACAGTGTGGAAAGTCGCGGACGGCAGAACTTTGAACGAATTGCGGTAAATCGGCAGTAATATCTCGCTGCGGCGTAGTTTCTGGAATGGGTTGTACAAATATGCCGCAACACGGGCTGATTTTGTCGACGTGTATGGCGATTTATCCGGCCGCAAGACAAACAGCGACACATGGACAAGTTTCGGCGTGGGTTCGGAAATCTGCCACCCAGATGGGACGCTGAATATCCGTGGCGGCTATATTACGGTCGACCTGTACTTCACCGACACGTTCCAGTATGCGAAGCTCTACACCATGAGGGATTCCGTTGAACGGATACTGGCAAATCTGGGCGAGGTGATGTGGAACGAGCCGGAAGCCGACAAGAAAAACTGGCATCTTTGAGTGCGTCGTGATGTGGATTTCTCCGGTGACATGACGGAAGCCTACCGGTGGATGACGGACGGGCTGCTCGCCATGCGCAATGTGTATGAGCTGCTCGGCTGATGTTTTGGCCGTTTCGACTGCTGTGCGTTCAATGCTTCATACAATGAACGCAGTCATCCGAAAAGAGGCCGTCATGAAATATGGGATGAGAAAACCTAACTGGAACATCTACGACGCCGAAACGAACGACATGGTCACGAAAATCCACAACAACCAATGCATGGTGAACTGACGGAAACGGTTGTAGCCGGCGCCGCCTAGCATGCAATACGGGAAACGACGCCGGCCACAACGACCGGCCAAGACGTACGGAACACACGAAAAGGCGAATCAAACACAGCATGGGCAAGAACGGCGCGAAACCAGTGAAAACGAAGAATGTGACGCCGGCGGTCACACCATGGGGTAAGAACCGTGTGAAGAACACCGAAACCGGCAAGCACGTGCTCATCATGCCGGGCATTGGATACACCGTAGACCGACCGCTGCTGTACTGGGCAGCGCAGGCGCTTGCGGCCAACGGATGGTTCGTGGACCGGCTCGACCTGAAACTGACGGAAAGCGTCGAGTTTCCGGAAATGATCGCCTGCATGGAACGCGTGGTCGACGAATGGCGCAAGGCGGCGCTCGAACATGCTGCCGAATCGGGTGAGGAGCCGCATTTGCTGGTTGTCACCAAATCGCTCTCCACACTCTCATATCCGCATTCCGCAAAACTAGGATTGCGCGTGGTGCTGCTCACCCCGGTACTCAACCCGCCGCCATTCGACAGACACAAGTCGGTCATTCCCGTGCCGCTGCCGGGAACTGCCGGCAGCCCGATGCCGCTAATCTGCGCAGGTGACGCCGACCCATACTACGATGACGCCAAAGCGCATCTGCTCACCGACCGTGTGCGCACGTACGCTGGTGCCAACCATTCCATCGAAGTGCCGGACGATTGGCAGACGTCGCTCGACTACCTGAAACAGGTCACGCAAGCCATCGTCGACTACGCCGGCTGAAAAGAACGGGACGGAATATGCGCATCGTATTGCAGAAGGTCAGCGAAGGATTCGTCGACGTGGTCGACGAGACAAGCGGAGAAGTTGACACCACATTCGAACCACAGCATATAGGCATCGGCTATGTGCTGCTCGTCGGAGTGGAAGACACGGACGGAGCGAAACAAATCGACTGGCTTGCCCGCAAAATCGCCAACCTGCGCGTCTTCGAAGACGAGAACGGCAAAATGAACCGTTCCATCCACGACGTGAACGGCAGTGTGCTGTCCATCTCCCAATTCACGCTATACGCGGACGTGCGCAAAGGCAACCGCCCAAGCTTCGTGAAAGCCGGAGCGCCCGCGCACGCAGAACAGACATGGCACGGATTCAACGACGCCCTGCGCGCACAAGGACTCGAAGTAAAAGAAGGACGATTCGGCTCCCACATGCGCGTGCGGCTCGCCAACGACGGTCCTGTCACCATCATCCTTGACACCGACGAACTCGGCGTCTGACCCAGAACCCAACGTGAAACCCTATATCCGACGATTGTCATAGGGTAAAACGCATGGGAATATGGAACGACCGCAAATTGATCGTCAACTGCCTGCCGTTGACCGAATCCGAACGTGCGCAATTCATACGTGCCGCGAAAGACATGCCACAGGAATTCGTCGGCGATTCGGCCCAACGGGGAAGCATGAGCTGGACTGCCGCAGTACCGGAGGAACTCAAAGCCAAAGCCACCGCAGTCATCGGCAACATCGCGCCCGAGGAATGCGCGCAATGCCCCAAACTCGAATGGTTGCAAACCTGGAGTGCCGGCGTCGACAAATACCAGCGACCCGGCATCCTGCAGCCCGGATCCATGCTCACCAATGCCACCGGAGCCTACGGACAAAGCGTCTCCGAACACATGTTCGCCATGATGTGGGCCATCATGAAGAACCTGCACATCTACGCGGCAAGCAACCCGAACGCCATGTGGCAGGACGCAGGACGCGCCATCAGCCCCAACGGAAAAACGGCGCTCGTCATCGGAACCGGCGACATCGGATCACACTTCGCACGACTCTGCAAAAACGTCGGAATGACAACCATCGGCATTCGCCGTAATCCCGCCGTCGAAGCGCCGGGCATCGATCATATGGTCGGTTTCGATTCCCTCGACGACGTCCTGCAATACGCCGATGTGATCGCCATGTGCGTACCATCCACTCCGACAACGTACCACCTGCTCAATGCGGAACGTATCGCATCTCTCAAACCTGACGCCATCATCATCAACGCGGGCCGCGGCGACGCCATTGAAAGTCAGGCGCTTGCCGACGCGCTCGCGGAAGGACGAATCCATGGCGCCGCGCTCGATGTGACCGAACCGGAGCCGCTGCCGGCCGACTCACCGCTGTGGTGCGAGCCGAAATGCCTCATCACCCCACATGTGGCGGGAGGCAACCATCTTGAGATCACCGAACGCAGTGTCATCTCCATTGCATTAGGCAACGTCCGCTGCTACGCCAACGGTCAGTCGCTCGACAATCGCATGCCCATCAAAAGCTGACGGTCGCGCGTGCGGGGAGACCCGTATGATGGCAGTCGGGAAGAAAGGAAGGGTATGACATTGAACAAATGGCGTCGTGCGACGGAATGGTTCATGACGGCATTGGCGTTGGTGTTCCTGTTCGCGTATTCGTGGGAAGTTCTGGCGAGGACGCATATCCTGTTGTGTGAAATGGTGATCAACATCATCTGGATGGTGTTCATCGCCGACTGCGTCGTTTCGATCCTGCTGGCGGAAGATAAGAAAACCTGGTTCAAAGACAATCTGCTGATGCTGGTGTCCATCGCATTGCCCGTCTTCAGGCCATTGAGACTGCTGCGTCTGGTGGCAGTGCTCAACGTGCTCAATCGTACCGGTGGCATGGCGGTGCGTGGGCGCATCACACTGTACACATGCTGCAGCGTGACACTACTGATGTATATCGGCGCCCTTGCCGAATTGGATGTGGAACGTGGGGTTCCGGGCGCTTCCATCACCGATTTCGGTGAAGCGATATGGTGGTCGTTCGTGACCGTCACCACAGTCGGCTATGGCGATTTGTCCCCGGTGACATGGCAGGGAAGATGCATCGCCATCGGACTGATGATAACCGGCGTTGCCCTGATCGGCATCGTCACCGCGACGCTGGCTTCATGGATTGTCGACCGTGTTCGTGACGAGACCGACAAGCGTGCGGATGAGGCGGAATCGGAAACGGAACAGTTGCGCCACAATGTGCGGGAACTGACGGACACCGTCAACCAGCTGCGCGATGATATCGCGCAGCTGCGCAGGCTATAGCGGTTCTCGTGACTGCACCGGTATTATCGGTCGGTTCCACGGTCAACGCGACGGTATCTGTGGGCGTGCTCGAAGCCGCCACCGATTACAAGGGTCAGCGCTCGCTGCCGCGCGACTTCTCCATAGGACTGAAGCAGGGCTCCATTACCAACCAGCGTAGATCGGGCCGCTGCTGGAATCCGAACCGGTGGAACTCGATCCATGGCAGCCGCTCACCAAGCGTTGCCGCTGATATAACCGGTATGGAGCGAAGCCGTGGCTGGGATTGCAGCCACGGCTTTCCTGTTCCGCTGTGCTGATACTCTTTCATAAGAACAAATGTGCGAACGATTGGGGTTCAGTTGGCGGATACTTTGTCATGGCTTTCCGACGAACTACGCAGCGAATGCAGTCAGCCTGTATTGCAGCGTGCCCGTGGAATCGCCAACCAGTGGCGTGCGAAAATGTCGGATCTGCATTGCCTGAACGACTCCGATTCCGACCGCATCACCCTGCATGCCAATATGCGGGGCACCACCTCACCGTCCAGCCGATACGAAGTGCAGGCCACGCTCGATCTCTCCGACGAACTGTTCTTAGCGCGCTACTGCTCCTGCCCCGCGTTCAACGGTTCGCAGCACGGTTATGGCACGTATTCGTCGGCATATTCGCCCAGCTACCGCAACAATCCAAAATATCGCAGTTTCGATGATGATGACGATGAATACGATTATGTCGATGATTATGATGATTTCGGTTCAGGATCGACGTTCGGTCATGTGCAGGACGATGACGAGTTCGATTCGGATCCGGCTGGGGGGCGCCGCTATACGGGCATGTGCAAGCATGTCGCCGCAATGCTGCTGCTGTTTCTTGACCAGCCCGAACGGTTCCGCGGATTCAAGCGAAGTGGCGTGACCTCGCATATCCTATCCGACTACATGCGTGCGCTGGATGCGAAGAATGACAATACCGGTCAAAGCGCGCAGCTTGACGTGCTCAAGCGCATCGTCGACGCGAAAAGCCGTCTCGCCGACGAGCAACGAGGCGTCATTACGCAAGGGGCCACGAAAACAAAACGCAAGAGCGGTTCCATCATAGTGAAACCGGGAAGCGTGCGTCTGGAGCCCACGCTGATCATGAACCGTGAGCTGTGGAGCCTGACGTTGAAAATCGGCTGCGGCGACGCAAGTTATATCATCAAAAGCATTTCCAAATTCGTAGCCGACATGCACAACGGGGCATACGTGTCATACGGACAGAAACTCTCGTTCACCCACACTCCGGACATGCTCGAACCGTTCTCGCTGCAGCTGTTCCGATTCCTGCAAGGTGTTGTTGGATCACGTGCCGCAGCGCAACTGCAGAACAACTACTATTACGCGCCAGACGTGCGTATCGAACGTGAAATCATGCTTACCGATGGGGAATTGTGCGATCTACTGAACCTGTTCGAAGCGGAACCGCAACAGGACTACATCGAAGACGTGCTGATAGCACGTGGGCCGCTGGAAGCTCCCAAGCATGAGGGGCGTGAGAGGGCGCGGCAGCTCACTTCGGATGATTTCGCCCATACGGATGACGCCGCTCCGGGCTATGTCGAAGTGGCCACGCCAGGGGAGTCCAGATCGCATACTATCGCCATATTCGATGGCAATCCGCAATTTCGGTTCATCGCCGAATATGTGAAGGAAGGCGCTTCGTCGGGCGTGCGTATCACGTCGAACCGTACCATCACGGATCGGATTGTTGGGCAGCGGGGCGTGTACCTCATGAGTGCCGAACATAACGGCACTCCGACGGATTCCCATATGAGGCCAGTGAGCGGACTCTTCCGTTGTACCGACAGCATCCTTCCCGCAGTGGACGCGTTGATGACATTGTGCGCGTCGAACGTTAGCGATGGTGTGTTCATTGCGGAAAACGACTGGCCCATGTTCGCACGAACAATACTGCCAAAACTTACCGAAGCGGGCATTGGTTTCGATATTCCGCAGGAAGTCGCCGAACGGATGGGAGTCGACTGCCAGATCGAATTCTACTTGGACCGTGATCTGCAGGGCATCACCTGTGAGGCTGTGGCACGATACGGCGATTTCGTGTTCCAGTTGGTGCCGACCGCCAAAGCGCTACGAGGCGTGATTAATCCGGACTCGCGGTCGAAAGCGGCGCTCATCAAACGAGATACGGCCCGCGAATCATTCGCGGTGCAGGTGGTTCGCCAGCTTTTCCCGACATGGAGTTCTATTGACGTGGCGCGGATTCGTGAGGAAGACGAACAGACTATTCTGCTCTTGCTCACCGAAGGCGTGGATATCTTGCGCTCGGTCGGGCAGGTGTTCTCCACGGCCGCGTTCGACGGCATGATGATGCCAGGCAGCCCTACGGTGAAGGTCGGACTGTCCATCGACTCGAATCTGGTTGAGATTTCGCCGATAGCCGACGAAGTGCCGATGAACGAGGTCGGCGCGTTGCTGAATTCCTACCGCAGGAACCGCCGCTACCATCGATTCAAGGACGGTACGTTCGTTGATCTGAAGAATGCCGATCTGCATGAACTTGATCAGATTGTCACAGATCTTGACCTTGATGAGAAACAGCTTGATTCCGGAAGAATCACCATTCCCGGATATCGGGCGTTCCTCTTGGACGCCCAAGTTGATGATGACGGCAAAAGCGAATCGTTCGTCGACTATGTCAACGATGTGAAAATCATCGACCCGAAACGATACGAAGTGCCCGGCAACCTCAAAAACGTACTGCGCCCGTACCAGATGGAAGGCTTCCAATGGCTTTCCACCTTGTGGGACAAAGGCTTCGGTGGCATTCTCGCCGACGAAATGGGTTTGGGAAAATCCGTGCAATTGCTGTCACTGGTGGAAGCTCGCAAGGGCAGTGGTCCCGCGTTGATTGTCTGCCCGGCGTCCTTGGTATACAACTGGGCCGCCGAATGCGAGAAATTCACGCAGGATCTCACCATCGAAGTTGTGGCCGGCACGAAAGCGCAACGGCGCAAGCTCATCGCAGCCGTGGCACAGCAATGGAAGAACCCCTCGGAATCCAACGATATGCAGCGTACCGATGTGGTGATCACCTCATACGATTTATTGCGCCGCGACGTGGATGATTACGCCGCCTGCCGGTTCGCATTGATGGCGCTCGGTGAGGCGCAATACATCAAAAACCATGCCACGAAGTTGGCGAAAGCCGTCAAACAGATCACCGCCGAACACCGGTTCGCATTGACGGGAACCCCCATCGAAAACCGGTTGAGCGAACTGTGGAGCATCTTCGACTTCCTCATGCCCGGATTGCTGGGAACCTACACGAAGTTCCGAGAAAAATACGAACAGCCGATCATGGCACCCGGTTCTGAACATTCCGTCATGGCTGACAAACTGCAGGCTTTGGTCGGACTGTTCATTAAGCGACGTCTGAAAAAAGACGTGCTGACCGATCTGCCTGACAAGTTCGAAAACGTGCTCACCGTCAAACTGGAAGGCGAACAGCGCAAACTCTATGCGGCGCACGAGCAACGGTTGCGCGCCACCCTTACCAAAACCAAGGACGCCGACTTCAATACGAAGAAGATTCGAATCCTTGCGGAATTCACACTGTTGCGCGAAATCTGTTGCGATCCGAGACTCGTCTATGCGGATGCGAAAAACGCTTCCGCCAAACTTGACGCCATCTGCGAACTCGTATCCACGTGCATGGACGAAAGCAAGAAAGTGCTTGTATTCTCGCAGTTCACTTCATTCCTTGACCTGATTGGTACACGTTTGGCTGAACAGGGCGTGGACTTCTACACCATCACCGGCGAGACACCGAAGAAACGCCGTGTGGAACTGGTGGACGAATTCAATGGCAACGATGTTCCCGTGTTCCTCATCTCGCTCAAAGCGGGCAATACGGGGCTGAACCTTGTGGGTGCGTCCGTAGTGGTGCACGCCGACCCGTGGTGGAACGCGGCCGCGCAGAACCAGGCCACCGATCGTGCGCACCGCATCGGACAGACGCAGGATGTGAACGTGTACCAGATCGTAGCCAAAGACACCATTGAGGAACGCATCCTCAAACTGCAGGAGAAGAAAAGTGAGCTTGCCCAACAGTTCACCGACGGCACCGCATCTGGAGGCGTCGGCACACTCAGCAAAGACGACTTGCTCGACCTGCTGGCATAACAATCAACGTACCTGCCGCTTGCTTGAACGCACACGATACGAAAGCAACAGGTAAAGCGCACACTGCGGCAACACACCATGAGGCGACGTTCATGCCATAGGCAAAAGGCATATGAGGCTAAGATCATGGTTTCCGGATTAAAGATTGATGCCTGCTGATAATAGACGCCAGTGAGACGCGGTTTGCATATTTCCGACGATAGGCGTATATATAATCGTGCAAGTTTCAGGGAAGGTGAAAATCCTTACTGGCGGTAACGGTACGACTGACGTTCATAACGGTCCCATGCCGAAGCCCGCGACCCGCGAAAGCGGCTGATCCGGTGAGAATCCGGAGCCAACGGTCAAAGTCCGGATGGAAGAAACGGGGCTCAACATGAGTGTATCCTCACCAAACAATACCCAAAACAACGACGCCGAAATCGCCAGCGAAAGCATGACGCGCCCCGACAACGCGCATTCCACAGGCGTGGCCGACTCTGGACGCTGGTCCACCAAACGCATCGCCATGTATGCGCTGTTCGTGGCGCTGTCGATGGCCGTCAGCTTTGTGGAATTTCCCATTGTGCCAGGCGTTGAATGGCTGAAATATGATCCATCCGGCATTGTCAGCCTGGTGGCAGGTTTCGCCTACGGGCCAGCGGCGGCGGTAATCGTCAGCGTGCTTGGTTTCCTGCCGCACCTGTTTACCAACCCATGGGGCACGCTTATGGCCGTGCTCGTGGCTTTGGCATTATCCGTGCCGGCAGCACTGATCTACCGCAGGAACAAGACCCGCAAAGGCGCGGTCATCGGCATCATCGTCGGTGCGATCGCAGCCTTGGCGATGGCGATTGTGGGCAATATAATCGTCACACCGTTCTACGCGCATATGACCACCGCACAGGTCGTGGCATTGATCGTGCCGGCGCTTCTGCCGTTCAACGCGTTGAAATTCACCATCCATGGCGTGGTCACCTTCCTGATCTACAAGCCGATCTCCAACCTGTTGAACCGCTGAGCCTCGTTCACCATATCGATTCCGCATATTGATGAATAGGAAGGAACCTTTCGACGTATGGAAGGTTCCTTTCGTTTATGAAAGACTTTTTCCATGAATCCTGACAGCGCCACGAACACCATCGCGGTCGAACTGCACGATATTCGTTTCACCTACGACTCCGGCGCGACCTGGGCGCTCGACGGCGTGAACCTGACCGTTCGCCAAGGCGAACGTGTATGCTTGGCAGGACCAAACGGATCGGGCAAATCCACACTTTCACGCATCATCGCAGGACTTGCCGCACCCGATGCCGGACATGTCACGTTGTTGGGAAACAACGTATTCGATGACTCCGGCGCGCACGCTGACGCTTACCGCAGCGCCCGGCATGGTATCGGGGCGGTTTTCCAACATCCGGAAGATCAGATCGTCACCACCATTACCGAGGATGATGTTGCCTTCGGTCCGGAAAACCTCGCCATTGCGCATGATGATATCGATATGCGCATCGCCATGTCACTTGACGCAGTCGACATGAGCGGACAACGAGAAGCCGATCCCACGCGAATGAGCGGAGGCCAACAGCAGCGCGTCGCCATCGCCGGCATGCTTGCCATGAATCCCGAAATCCTCGTGCTCGACGAGCCTACCGCCATGCTCGATCCGCAAGGCCGCGCCGACATCATGCATATTCTTGACGAATTGCAGCAGCACGGCACAACCATCATTCTCGTCACCCACCATCGTGACGAATTCGTCAATGCCGACCGCATCATTCGCCTGGATAACGGGCGTATCGTGCAAAGCGCTCGCGGTAATACTGCAAGTATTCCGGAAATGGACGAATCAGGCACAGCGCAAGAAGACAACCCAATTGCCAAATCCAATATTGCAAATGGCGCATCGAAGCCAACATCAGCTGTACCAATCATTGAAATCCATAATCTGATATATCAATATCCAAACAGTAGCAAGCCTGTGCTCGATAAGCTTTCCATAACCATCAATGAGGGTGAAACCGTGGCCATCACAGGGCATAACGGTGCAGGCAAAACCACCCTCGCGCGTCTTCTCTGCGCGCTGGAACAGCCGCAATCTGGCAGCATTACCGTCAACACCATTCCCGTCGCACGCCAACGCGCCAACGGCAATATGCAGTCGCTCAAGCGTGCGGACCGCGAGAAACTGCGCGCCACCATCGGCTACGTCATGCAACATCCCGAACGTCAGCTTTTCGCCGAAACCGTAGCCGAGGACGTCGCCTACGGTCCGCGCAACCAACGGCTTGATGAAGCGCAAGTGGATGAACATGTCAGCCAAGCCATGGCATTGCTGCATATTGAACATCTTGCCGACCGTTCGCCATTCGACCTTTCCGGCGGGCAGCAACGACTCGTTGCCATAGCGGGCGTCATCGCATGCCAACCGCGGATTCTCATTATGGACGAGCCGACCGCGGGACTTGATGAAGCGGCCACAACCCGCGTGCACAATCTCATCCAAACCCTCCACGCACAAGGCATCACCATACTCATCATTTCCCATTCGCAAGCGGAAATCGACGTACTTGCCGACCGGACGATCGCGCTTGACGCTGACCGGAACGTTGGTGGAAAAGTTCGTGATGCCGAGCCTGGTTCTGCTGTCGAATCGGCAGGTTCGAAGAATCTGCACACGCTTGGCTCCGGACATGCAAAGGGAGACGTCCGTGAAAACCGCAGTTTTATGGAACGGCTTGACCCGCGCGTGAAGATGGTGGGCGCGTTGGCGGTCATGTTCTCCGCATTCGCCATCCGCTCTTTCTGGCAGCTGCTCGTGGCCGCACTGTTGACCGGCATGATCGTTGCGACATCAGGCATCGGCGTGAAACAACTGTTCAAATCGATTCACATGTTCCTTGCATTGTTCGTGTTCTGCGGACTGCTCAATGTGTTCTTCGTACAATCCGGCAATGTTCTTACGAACATCGGACCGATTCCAATCACCGACGACGGTGTGCGTATCGCTATACTGTACGCCTGCAGATTCGTTGCGGTCATTATCGTCGGAGTGGTGTTCCTCGCCACCACCACGCCTACGGCCATCACCGACGCGTTCGAAGCCTTGCTCAAACCCTTCGCAAAAATAGGCGTGCACGCGCAGGAGATCGCACTGGTGATGAGCCTCGCACTGCGGTTCCTGCCCACTCTGGGAAGCGAGGCGAAAGCCATTGCGGACGCACAGGCGGCTCGAGGTGGCAGCATCGAAACGGGAACGTTCGTGCAGCGTATCAAGGCGATGGTTTCCATCATCATTCCGGTGTTCGCAGGGGCGATACGCCATGCCGACAATCTCAGTCTCGCACTCGACGCGCGATGCTATGAAGAGGGTATCGCACGCACACATTGGCGCGTGATGAGCATCGCCAAACGAGACATTGCCGCGGGCGGTGTGGTTGTGGCATATGTGGCTGCGTTGGTTCTGATCGCTGGACTAAACTGAAGGCAGTCGGCGGATTTTACCGTCCTCACGCTACTCTTGAGCAAGCATCATAGATAGGAATGGAACAAGTTATGGCATTAACCAAGAAGCAGGTCAAGCAGCTGCGAGGCCTGGCCACCAAGCTCAATCCGCTCATCCAGGTCGGCAAGAACGATCTGAGCGAAAACGCCATCAAGCAGGCGGACGAAACCATCGAAAAGCGTGAGCTCATCAAGTGCTCCGTGCTCGACGGATCCGGTCTGACCGCCAAGGAAGCAGGCGAGGGATTGGCTGAAGAACTGAACGCGGAACTCGTGCAGGTCATCGGCAACCGTTTCGTGCTCTACCGCCGCTCCCATCGCGACGACGTGGAACATATCCGCCTCGTACGCGAATAAAGCGGGAAACTGACGCGACCAAACATAACAGGGCGGGTGCTTTCTGAAAACCAATCAGAAGACACCCGCCTTGCTGCAATGAAAATAAACAATCGGAAGTCAGGAAACCCCATGAAGGAGTGCTATCAGCGCGCCTGATTCCATTCGGGCTTCCATGTGTACTGCATGTCGTACGCGCTGGCCCAGAACATGTATTCGTTCTCCACGCCGGTCACGAAAATGTCGATCAGCTCGCGCTTGCGCTCCTCGCTCGCGTCGGCCACCAGTTTCTCGATATGATCGAGCAGCCACACGGAATCCTGCCAGAACTCGTCGGTCTTATACATGTCGACCCAGCTCTTGTACGGATTGTCGTCGAGCGTGTCCGCGAACTCGGCGGCAAGACGATAACCATAATCCGCATACACCCAGGCGCACGGCAGCACGGCCACAAGAATGTCGAGAATATCCTTGCCATAGGCGATGGAAAGGATATTCGACGTGTAGGCACGCGCGAAGGCCGACTGGCGCACATTGTTCATCTGCTCTTCGGTGATGCCATAGCTGGCCAAGTAGGAGCGGTGTACTTCGGTCTCGACCTGCAGGGCGCCGTTCTGCACCTTGAGCATGAACGCCATGATTTCAGGGTCGGTGGCCTTGGCTAATCCCAAAGCGTGCACTCTGGCGTAATCGTTCACATAACGAAAATCCTGCAGCAGATAGAAGGCGAAACGCTCGCGTTGCAGTGTGCCTTCGCCAAGCTCGCGGATGAACGGCTGCTGGTAGCCTTCCTCCCAAACCAGGTCGGCGGCCTTGCGCATGCGCTGCGCGAACGGCGGAAGATTGTCGCGTTGGATGCCTTTGGCGGCGTCGAACTCATAATCGAAATCGGTTGTTGATGTCACAGCAGTCACTAGACATGCCTCCCTACGCTGGTGTTAACCATCAGGTTCAAAGGGTTCAGGCCTCACTTGGCCCATCTCAACCCGACGAACACGGGTTCCCCTGCATTACGCCGTACATTATGGCAAAGCCGCACGAAATGTGCAAGAGCCCGTCCGTCGAATGGAATCGTGCCGCATGATGCGAACACAGGCGATGTTCGGTTGAGGGCGAGTGCAAGAATGGAACGTATGACTGAAAAGCAAGTTGCGAAGAACACCATCGAAAAGCTGGCTATCGTCGTGGTGACGTACAGGCGTCAGCAGCTGCTCGCCACCCTGTTCGAATCCATCGAAAAACTCACTGTGGCGCCATGGCGTATCATCGTCGTGGACAACGAGCACAGCGAGGCGACCCAAGGCATGGTCGACGATTTCCGTGAAGCGGTCACCGCGCAGTGGGGCAATACCATCGCCGACCAGTCGGGCAACGAAAGCCGTGTGGTGTACGCGCCGCAATCCGACAACCTCGGCGGCGCAGGCGGCTTCTCCGCAGGTGTGAAGAAGGCATACGAGCTGGGTGCGGAGTGGTTCTGGGTGATGGACGACGACGGGGCCGTGATGCCCGAGGCCATTGAAAGGCTCGCCAAGTGGACCGGCAGCCATGATGTGATCCAGGGAAGCCGATACGACTACGACGGAGGCCCGTTCTACTGGCAGTACGATTTCATCGTGCCTCTTGGCATTCCCAATCCGATCGCTCCGGCCGCGTTCGGGCGTCCCGGCTATCGTGTGATGGACACCTTATGCTTTGAAGGCGGCCTGTTCCGCCGCAATATCGTGGAACAGATCGGTTTGCCGGATCCCCGCTTCTTCATCTACTGGGACGATACGATGTACGGCTATCGCGCCAGCAAGGTCACCAATCCGATCGTGGTGCCCGACGTGATCCTGCGACGTACGCGCGAGATCGGCAATTGGGATATCGCCGGCGTGCGTCAGCTCAACTCCACTTCCGACATGAACCGCTACCACATCATGCGCAACCGTGGCTACATGGCACGCTATTTCATGTCGTTCGGCGATTACCGTCCGCTGATGTTCGGCTTTGGCACGTTGCTGACCGCCGCCAAGGAGGTCATTCGCTTGGTGATGGTGGACCGTGAGCATGCCAAGACCGGCTTGGTGCAGATCGTCAAAGGTTGGTGGGACTCGCGCAAGTTGATGCACG
>OGRP01000680.1_pt1 | contig 30962 bp, 39 predicted proteins | sample 1553531 | NCBI WGS metagenome assembly OGRP01 (sample SAMEA2580045, study PRJEB22360) | human gut metagenome | biome: human gut; feature: human-associated habitat; material: faeces | place: Denmark | collected 2008/2010 | reverse complement strand
ACACCGCCTCTATCAGCCTGGCATTTGCCGGCTCACCATTAGAATCTACAATAATCAGCTTTACAGTTCCCGGTCCATTCCATGTTGGAACAACAATGCAATCGCCAACACCAACGACCTCTTTTGCCCAACGTATATAGTCTGAATCATTTCCGATAAACGTTGCTCCGTCTCTGAAGTTTTCCTCTTCGATACGTTCCAGAAGATCTTCATCACTTTCCACATCCGTTCCGCCAGTAATATCATCCGGATTATTTACGGTGGACAGCCCCTTTATACTTGTCAAGGCGAACACGACCGTATTCTTTTTTGTATTCGACTCTCTGCCTGCTTCAACGGCCGTAACCTCAACAGTCACGCTGCCAGACTCCGGTATAATAGCCATTGAGTCAGCAGCATATTCAAGCGCCGGCGTTGAGTCGGTTGCTTCTGTGCAGAAGATTGCCCCGTCTGGAATAACAGTGCCCGAATCGCCAGTAACCGTTACCGATCCACTGGCATATCCCGCCGGCCTGCGCTCTATACCTGCCGCCGCCGCGTGTAAATCAAGCCAATCCCCCCATGCATATTGCGGAAACATTAACATCAAGGTGCGCACGAGATGAAACTGGATCAATTCTGATTTTTCTATTGCTGTCGGCATTGTAAAATCATACGGGAATCCGCCCGGCATATCATCAATTCCATCCGGAAGTGCATCCATCATACGCTGCTGTATTTCTTCCGGTTCTGCGCCATCGACAAATTCCGGCGGAGTAAATTCATAGCTCACACTTCTCACCTCCCATCATTAAATCGAAACTTTAAATTCATCAGTGTCAACTCCCTTTACGGTAAACGAGACGCTTATAGCTTCTCCTGACCATACGAATTCAAAATTCCGTACGTATTCTGTTCTCGGATTTACCATCAACGCCTCTGTTATTGTTCTCTCTATTGCAGACTCAACCGCCTTTTCACTATCTTCCGCCAGAGCCTCAGCCAGCTCAGTGCCAATTTCATCCGGATAAGCAGCACAGTCGTACCGTTCTGTAAGAGCCATCTTGCAGCACCACACTTTATACCCTTCCACGCCGTCGCACTGCTCCATCTGCCCTTTTCCGTTAAGATCAAAATCCTGTTTTTCAACATCCCATGCAACTGTATAATGGTAATCCCGGTCTAATTGGTCTCCGTCATCGATAAATTCAGGGGATTCCTCAACGGGAAATAATGTATTCTCTTCGTCCATGTCTCCACCTCCCCTAATTGATCACATCGATAACTACTGCTTCATTCTGCACCCATGCCACAAGCACATGGTCTCCCGGCGATAATCCGGGAACCGGTATGGAATGTGAATGTGAGCCATCGCCATATTCATGTCCTCCATGACTGCCACCGGAAGTTCCAAGAGATATTCCTGTCACATGCCGACATATTGTATAGTCTCCGCTTGGTATTTTTACTGGGAAAGTATTTGTTGTCAGACCATAATCAGACTCTATCTTTCCGAAATCAAGAACAAGAGGGGCATCCGACATGCTTTTCATTCTTTTATGAAGCGTCCTTGCCAGTTTGTTTGCCCCGGCATGTCCATCAAATGCCATCGCTATCCCTCCTACTTAATCAAACGTTCCATCGTCCACCCATCCATATACATTGCTTGAGCTGTCAACATGTATCAAATGCCATGGATGTGCTTTTCCTGAACCGTTCTTAATGGTTATTTTGGCCCGCCCGGCCCTTGCGTTATATCCGCGGGATCCCGGATAAGAACTAACGTAATGTATTCCGCCGTGGAAATTCACGATATCGCCCACGTTGTAAGACTTTTTCTGCACCGTCTGCTGCGCTTTCTTCTCATATTCCTTAAATGGTACATGGAGATCCAGTGTCATGCTCCGGCTATCTACATCATGCCTTATACCGATAACATAGTAATATGCGTTCATGGTCCCAACCGTTACGTGAACCAGATCTCCTTTCCTTACCCATGGAATATCAGGTGCTTTTACGGTCATTTCCTCCTGCACTTCCCCCTCTTCATCAAGGATTGTCTGTGCTGACATCTTTGCATCCTCTAAACTTTCATCCGTTCCCCTGCGAACTATTTTTTGCCGCACGCCATATTTTGTACTGCCGTTCAATACGGCTTCCACCGAGCTTTTCCCATCGTCATCTTCCTGGCCGATCACTTTCACGCGGGTAATCATGCCTGCAGTGCTTCTCTTATGCGTGGCGCTGATTACATTTTCCGCAGCGAAATGATATACAGTTTTGTTATTAGCATACGGAACAACATACGCTTTTCCTTTCCGATCCTGCACAATGCACTTCACACCGCCTTTTTTATAGGCGTCATCCAGTATTTCAGTAATTACATTCGCGAGATCCTGCGACTTGAAAGTCAGCTTTGCATGTGTTTCATTCGGTCCCTCATATGAGCCCAGCGGAATTTCAAAATCATCGAAGATCTTCGTTACAGCAGATTTCGTACCGGTACCGGCGGGGTAGTAAATGTTGTCCTGACTTTCTTGCAGATTATACAAATTGTCATAGCATTTACCATCAAACTTATATGCATCTGAAGAGTATGCCGGTTTCCAGTCTATAATGTTTCCTCTTGCCACTTCGTCGTCGGTGACTCCGTCAGAAGCGAATATCCCGACTAAGCACCCCAGCTTCGCTATATCCGAAAACACTTCCTTTGATGATTTTTCATTTTTAGTTGTAAAGGAAATCCGAGTGGAAAGCTCGTCTTCACCCTGCTCCCACCCAAGATTTTCTACATAATCTTTTATATTGTATTGGTTCCCTTTTTCGTCCATAATGACGAAGCGATATTGAACTTTGGATAAATCTATCATTTTACCGCCCCTTCCTAATTTGGAATAACAAGGACTGTTCCCGGAAAAATCCAATGTCCATTGTCGCTATTTGCAAAACCGTGCTTTTTTGCTGTTGATTCTATGACAGATTTATTCGCACTGTATATCTTCGTCCACGTTGTTCCTGATCCGCCGTAGAATTTTCTGGCAATTTTCCATAAGTTGTCTCCTGACTTTACTGGGTAGCTTCCTTTGTTCGATGGTGCCGCGGCCGCCGGTCTCGTTACCGTCTTTTTCACAAACTTAACAATTTTCAACTCGTCTGTCGTGTAAACTTTCAAAGAGCGGTACTGCACGAACTCCAGCGAATACTTCTTATTTCCGTATCCGCCGTAGTCTGTGCATTCAAAACTGCTGACCGTGACATCGATATTGATATTAGTTTCCGTGACCATCAGCCGTAGAACGGTGCCCTTTTCCTGCCAGTTTTTCAGAATTTTTTCGCATTCTGCCGGCTTAACCCATTGTTTTACAATGGACTCATTCTTTTTCGCAGATCCAAAAAAAATCCCGTCGAATGAAATCTCTGTAAGCTTCATCCCTTTCGGGATTTTTACCTCTCCATAGGACAGAATATCGTAGGACTGATAATTGGTCCGGTTTGTTCCCTTTACCTCCTCCGGGAGGCTAGGAAAGATAAATTTACTCTTACCGTTTTCAACTTCGGTTAAAATAACATCCATAAAGCGCCTCCCTTAACTACTTACCGGCATGTTTGAGAACACCTCACCCAGACGATCAGCAAGCTCACCGCCGAGGTCATCTGCCAGTTCCTTCATGTGTATTTTGATAATTTGCAGGATATCGTCTTCTCTCTGGCTGGTCGAGGAGATTACAAACTGCGGATTTACAGTCACGCTAAGGTTGACTTCTTTTGCATCCGAGTTTTTCTCACTTTCAATGACGGTTGAAACATCAGACATGCCTCTGTCGCTTTCTGATATTGGCTCTGTGAGGCTTTCTGTATTCTCCCATATATTTTTATTGGAATACGTTCCAGCGCCGATAAAGCCGCCGTCAGCGTTCTTTCCTACTCCGAGCATTTCTCCGGCTTGCGCCCACAGCTCCAGTCCTCTTTGCCGCCGTTTGCTTCCAAGCGGAATAATCACTTCCGGACCATCCTCGCCCCACCATGTAAGCTCCGGACCATAAGCGAAACCACCATTTGCATGGCTTGAAATACTTCCGCTGACCGTTGCCGTTCCAGTTCCGCCACCGCTAAAACTGATCGTTGCAGATGGGTTTGCCAGTTTATAATTCGCCGTAATCGTAACGGTCGTCGTGGTCGAAAATCCTGCTGAAAACGCCGTATTGATCGCAGATCCGACGTTGCTGTAAAGAGTGTCTATCGCCCCTTGAATGGTTCCCATAGTCGCGGTAATTGCATTTGAGATACCGTTTCCAACAGCAGTCGTAACGCCGGAATAATCCAGGCTATCTATCGAAGATGTGATGCTGCTCTGCATAGCGGCTGTAAATCCGCTCATATCTATCCCTTCGGTCGATGACAACGCCGTTACAATAGAGGTGTTAATCATCTGTGCGCTTTCCGAAAGATCTATTCCTTCAAGCGCGGCGGTTAATGAGTTCTGTATGCCTTCCTGCAGTCCGGCTCCCGATTCAGCCATATCTACCGATGCCATGGCTTCTCCAAGCTTCTGGTTCATCATCCCGCCGACCTCTGTGAGGTCGATGTTTTCCAACGATGCGGTCAGAGAACTCTGCAATCCCTCTTGCAGTCCGGCGTCAGTTTCAGACATATCCACGGACGACATCGCCTCTCCGAGTTTCTGGTTCATAAGGCTTCCAGCTTCCGTAAGATCTACGTTCTCAATAGATGAAGTTAACGAATTCTGTATGCCTGTCTGCAACCCTGCACCCGATTCAGACATATCCACCTCTCCAAGGCTCTTGTTAAGCTGATTCACCAAAGTTTCACTTGTCGGAGATAAGTCCACATTTTCTATGGACGAGTTCAACATATTATTTACGCCTTCGCTCATATCTACGCTGGTTCCCTCCAGTGCCGACGTCATCTGATCCGGCATTGACGCCGCGACCTGACTCATCATTTCGGTAATGGCTGCCTGTGTTTCTGCTGAAAGCCCATCCAGATCAAGCCATTCGGTCGCTGTAGCCAGATCCCAGTTTTCCACATCTACACCAGAGGACATTGCATTATGCATTGCCGTTCCGAGACGTTCTGCCACGGATCCCTCAAGATCCGGAAGTATTCCATCCAGTTCACTGCCAAATGCATCAGCAATCGACTGCAACTCAAAACTTTCCACTCTGACAGACAAATCTGTAATCTTTGCCTGGTACCCTTCTGTGAGCGCCTGCAACTGTTCATCGAACTGCTCCTGTGAGATAGCGCCGTTCTGAAGCTGCAAATTAAGATTCGTCAGAGAAACCTGTAATGCCTCATCATATTGTGACGCCGCTTCCTGTACATTTGCCTGAATTTCAGACACCAGAGAAGCGAAAGAGTCAGCATCCAGTGATGCCCCGGAGTATTTGATTTTTAAGCTCTGAAAACTTGCTTCCGTTTCAGCCTGACTGATCTGGTTTGTGATATCGGCAATCTGATTTTGGAGATTCGTAATTTCTGTCTGTTCGTCAAGCGTGATCACTCCGTCTTCCAGAGCAACATTAACCTTCGCTTTCAGATCTCCGCCAAGGCTCTCGATCTGAGACTGCAGATCCGAATACATCTGATTTAGCCCTGTTGTCATATCGGTTTCATTTCCCGGCTCCACCAGAAGATCTATAGCCGCGGTTGCCTCGTAATGTTTATCTTCGAGATACTGCTTTGAGCTTTCGATCATGGCGTCAACAGCCGAAATATATTCCGATATGTCTCCTTCATCAAGCTCCATACCGAGGGATGCTTTCCAGTTCAGCTTGTCCATGGTCTGGAACGAGCTCTGCAGAGTAGCAAGAGAACTGTCTGCGGTCTCTGCTGCTGCGGAGAATTTGTTCAGCGCCTCTGCCTGATCCGCAAACACGATCTGTTTCGCAGCTTCCTGGATTTCCTGCATAGACAGCTTTATATCCCCGAAGCTATCCCGGATCTTATTCGATGTCGCTTCCTGCATCATGGCGCCGAACTGCTCTGCAGATACATTCGTATCGTCAAAAGCTTCTTTCAGTTCTTGACTATCAAACTTCGCTCCCTCTAAAGCATACTTGCTCTTCTGCTCCAGATTTTCCGCCGCTGCCGCAGCTTCCTCGTAATCCTCTTTTACTTTATTCCCTCCAAACCATCCGGCGAGACCTCCAATTCCTGCACCGATCAAACCGCCAACAACGGTTCCGAGTCCCGGAATAACACTTCCTATCGCCGCACCGGCCGCTGCTCCTGCCGCCACGCCGCCGACTTTCAACCCAGCAGACGTTCCCTGTGCCTTTGCAGCTTCTTTATTTCCGGATTTATAGGAATTGTATGCGTCAAAGGCGTCCATGCCGCCGCTTATCAGTGTTGCTCCACCAACGACACCGCCCAGTATTGCGCCTCCTCCGGCAGCCGCCAGTCCTGCACTTGTAGATGCTCCAGATCCAAGCGCCATTCCTGCTTTCCCGGCTAAGCCCAAAAGCCCACTTCCAGACACATTTCCGACTCCGGCCAATTCGTCTGCTACTGAAAAACTGCCAATCACTTTCTTCAGCACTCCGCCTGTGGCACTATTGTATATACCTTTCCCAGCTTTGAACGCGCCGGATCCAAGGCTGAACATTGGTCCTGCCACTTTCGCAATAGCGGCCGCAGACAGTAACGATGTGATATCCGGTGTCTCGCCTCCCGGAAGAAACTTCGCCGCGCTTGAGAGGGATCCTGTCAAGAGCGTTCCGAGGGCTCCCGTTATGCTGACACCGTTCATGCCTTCGGTAAAACCTTCGGCGAACTGACGTCCTATGCTGCTTCCTTCATCGACAACAGAAGAAACATCAATTCCCATCAAAGCCATAATTCCTGTAGAAATAGCGGTTCCGATGCCAACGCCTATATCGCGGGCAACGCCGGCAACTTTCGTTTTTCCAGACCCATTCCACCACTCAGAAAACGGCTCTGCTACCAATTCATCCCATGCGATACTGATCTTCCCGAACAGGTCCGCATTCTCCCATTCATCCGTAGCCGTAAATTCAGCTATTTTTGATTTCGTTTCATCAACGAATCGGTCAAATGAGTTCATTGCGGTCAGTAATGCGTTTTCCACATCCGGAACTTTATCAGTCAGCCACTCTAACGCATCCATGAGATAAGGCTTGAACCTTTCTCCAAGAGACATTTTCATTGAATCAAGCGCTCCCGTGAACAGTTCAAATTTTCCAGCCAGATTATCCATCATGATGTCTGCCATTTCCTCTGCTGCTCCGGAGCTGTTATTGATCTGTTCTGTAAGATCTGCAAAATCCTGATCAGAAGCATTTACAATAGCAAGAAGACCGCTCATTCCTTCCTGACCGGCCAGCATCGCAGCATATTGCGCCCTCTCTGCTTCGGATAATGCGCCGAATTTTGATCTCAATTCCTGCAACGTCTGGGATAACGGCTTAACCGATCCGTCGGCATTTGTTATGCTGATACCGAGGTCGTTAATTGCATCCTCGGCCTGACCAACAGGATGGGTAAGATTGGTAAGCAGGCTTCTCAAACTGGTGCCCGCTTGCGATGCTTTAATACCATTGTTCGCCATAAGACCGATTGCTACCGCAGTATCTTCTATGCTATATCCCAACGCGCCGGCAACCGGCGCAACGTATTTGAATGTATCTCCCATTTTGGCAACATCCGTATTCGTTGCATTCGCAGCCATAGCCATAACATCAGCAAATCGGCCGCTGTCTTTCGCCGCCATTCCAAACGCTGTCAATGCGTCTGTTACGATATCAGAAGTAGTTCCAAGGTCTTCCCCGGAAGCCGCCGCTAAGGACATGAGTCCTTCGATACCGTCCATCATTTCTTTTGCATCCCAGCCCGCCTGCGCCATGTACTTAAACGCTTCTGCTGATTCAGAAGCCGTAAACTTCGTGACTGCGCCCATCTGGTTTGCTTTATCAGTCAACTGCGCAAACTCTTCACTCGTGGCACCTGATATCGCCTTTACTTCAGACATCGCTGCTTCAAAATCAGCGTACGTCTGAATTGTGTCCGCAATACCGGCGCCTGCTGATATAGTGACACCGGCGGCGACAAGTGGACTTTGCAGTAGCCCGAACACTCGCCTGACAGGGGATGTCACGAGATCCACAGCCTTAAGCGTAACCTTCCATGCTTTTGACGTCAGGCTTTTTACATAGGTTATTGCCTGCTTTACTGTCGGCGTTATCCGATCCTTAGCCTCAAGTAAGATCTGATACTTCTCTTTCAGCATTGCAAGAAGCGATTTCTGCGTCTGGTTTACAGACTTTTCAAATCCAGAAGCCTTTTTAGAAGCGTTGTCAAAGCCACTTCCAACAGATTTTTCAAAGCCAGAAACGCTCTTGGATGCGTTTTCGAATCCCCTTGCAGCCTTATTAGCGCTATTCACGGTATTTTCCATGCTCTTTTGCGCTTTTTTCGCTGCCGAATCAAGGCCTTCCATCTTTTCGGATATACTATCGACAACCTGACCTGTATTGTCTTTTGTCTCTATAGGGATCTCAATTTTTATAACCTTAGTCGCCACCCGTTCTTCCTCCTTTCTCGTCATCTTCCAGACGTATTCTCATGGACGCGAACATAAACGCCCGCACGCCAGCAGGCTTTGCATATACTTCATCCGGAGTTATGCCTAGCCGCTGAAAAATCTGGTGCAAGAGGGTGGTTTTCCCTCCTGCCCGGATCAGTTTTTTGCTGTTTCCTCCATCTTATTTTCAACCTCTTCCAGATTTTCGGAGTCAAATCCGCTCAGCTTGTTGATCTCGTCGATGACCTTGTCTTTTTCTCCGCCCAGAAGAACCGCCTCGATAACATCAAGCGCAGTCACGACAAGAACTCCCTGCTTTCTAAGTCCATCCCACACCTGCTGATTGTCCCAAAGCTTTGTTCGGTCCTCTTCAACTGTTGCATGGTAGATCAGTGAGGAACGGAATTTTGCATTGTCTGTCTCTTCGGCGAACTTAATGCCGATCTGCTTATTCCGAACATACTTTGTATACTTCTTGCGGCACTTGTTCGCTTCCTCTTCTCCGAGAGCATGGATTCTGAACGAAAAATAGAGCTTTCCGCCGCGTACAATATCGAACTGTACAATTTCGTCCGTTTTATAAGCGGCCGCCGCGAGCATTCCGGCGATAAAGTCACTCTCCACCGTAAGAAGCTGCCCCTGCGTTTCTTTTTCGGAAAATTCTTCCTCTCGAATTTCCTGCGAATTTTCCGTATTTCCTGCTGTTTTTGCTAAACTTGCCATTGCATATCCTCCTTAAAATGCCGAAGGATGGCCGCAGGGCCACCCTTCATCAAATTTATCAGTTTAGATTGAGAGTTCCTTCTGGAGATCCGGTTTCCCATTGACAAAGAAGTTCCAGTTACGTTTGATAACATCTCCATTCGCAACATTCTGGAGATCAATGTCTCCAGACGGGATACATTCTCTGTACACAACACGCTCTTCGGAACCGTTAAGCCCCTGGAGTACGCCCTGGAACACGAACTGCGGTGTTGTCCCGGACTTCATAGACGCCATGAGTTCACGGAACATATCAATATCTTCGATCACAATTTCCGTAACGGTGATCGTGATCCCGTAAGAGTCACTGGTTTCATGCTCCTGCGGATCTCCCATAGGTTTATACTTTACGTTGTTGTATGTAGCCTTCGCCTGAAAAGACTCCATAGACGCCAGAAGATCGCCGGTTCCATTGTAGAGCCCGGCGTCTTTGCCAGTCCGCGCATGACGCGCATCAGATGATGCTCTTTCGTTAATAGCCATTTAGTTTCCCTCCTTTATTCAGTCGTTCTGCTTGAGAACTGGAATTTGTATGTCAGATACAGATGCTCAATGGAATCCTTGTCGATCACCTGGATGTCCATGTATGCATAATCGCCATCAGACTGATACGTGGTATTCTCGGATGCGGTACCGGATACAAGCTTACCTTCGTTGATCATCGCATTGATGACGCCCTGCAGCTGACTAACAACCGTAGCGCGGCCGTTTACATCGTTATCCACCTTTCCGATCAGAGCGTCAGCCTGGTCATTGCAGCGGGTAATCAGTTCATATCTCGTTTTTGTTCTTCGGATCTTTTTCCATCCGTCATCCTGATTATCCGCCGGGCTTACCAGCGTATTGATTGCGCTGTCGATCCAGATCTGCCCGCTCGTGTTCGTGCTGAGAACGATGCATCCTTTCTGCTCCGCCGTAGAGATGTCTGTCGGAGTAAGGGCATCGTTGAGTTTCGTGTACCCTTCCACAACCGTGTGGGTAAGAGACTTATTGGATGCACACGCAGCAATCATTCCTGCGATCCTTGCCGCTACGAGGTATCCCTCTACAGCCTCTCCAGAGATTTCGGCAGATGCGTTGACCACATAATGCATCTTCTCGCTGTTGAACGCAGCCGCATGTGCCATACGATCCGTAAGCGCGACCGTTTTCTTCTCAGCCACAACCGCCATTGCAAGCTGTCCTGCATCGAAAATCCGATCAATAAACGAAGCAAGCAACTGATGTACGGCAGTTTCTTCCGTATCAACACATGCCACATTGAACCGATACGCCTCTGCCGCCACAAATGCCTCACTATATTCCGCATTACTTGCCGTAGGATCCGTTCCCGGAGTAAACGCCTCTTCACTCACATCTGCGAGTACACCTGTCGCACTTTCTAAGATCTCGGACGTAAAGCACTTGGAGTTTACAAACGCGTCGTTCAGCGCCTTTACTTCATTATCGCCGGCCGCGAATTCGATCTTCTCAAACTCTTTTGCCCCGGAATAGATAACGCATTCTTTCAGGGATGAATCGGACAGCTTTTCTCTTACGGTGACTGCGAAGTCCTTGGTGCCCGGATATTTCGCCGTGATCTTTAAGGCTTCCGTATCTCCATCCTTATCAAGGGTAACTGTAGCTGCAGTTCCGCCTTTTCCTACACGGACGCAAACGCATTTCGTTGCGCCAGCTCTGATCACTTCACGGATTGCGTTAGTTGAGCCCGCAGTTCCGTACAGCTTCTCGTATCCTTCCTCCGGCGTGATCTCTACCGCCTCCGCGAGCGGTCCGAAATCAGATTTGAAGAAAATGGCCACCACTCCATCCGAGGCGCCTACAATCTGATTTTCTCCGACTTTCTGGATGTTAAAATATGTTCCGGGGCGAATCTTTGTTTCGCCAACAATAAATGTTCCTGCCATCACTTGACCTCCTTGCTCAGAAATTTGTTAATAAGCTCTTTCGCTTCTTTTACTGTAGCTCTGTCTTTACCGTAGTATTTCAGAGCTGCAGCTACACACTCCTTACGTGTTCCAAACCGGTCAGCGGCATTAGAAAGCTCTTCTGCACTGTACACCGGCTCAACAGTTTTCTTCGATGCCTTTTCTTTCTGCGAAGTATTGGCACCGGTTGTTTTTGCTTCTGCCATGATGTTTACTCCTCCTTGCTTAAAATTACATTTTTCATGATTACGTGTTCTTTCGCCTTGTATTTCAGCACTCCGTATCTTCCCGTCACATATAATTGTCCTGATTTCAGGTAATCAGCCTGACGGTCTAACTGAACCTCGGATATATTCATCGGTGAGCGATCCAATAAGATTATCCTTTCATCTACGGCGATCCTCTGTGCTACAGCCGCAATCATTTTGATATTTTTGGATTTATCCGGGCATAAAAAATGGACCGCAATCCTACAGTCCATCCACGCCACAGTATTCATATTGTTTCCGTTCACTTTGTTCAGCGCGGTCAACCGGCAGTAAAATACCGGTTTTTCAGATGTATCCGTAATCTCTCCCAGTCGGTCCACGCCGATGACTGCGGCATCCGGATATAATTCTTTGATATACTGGTTCAAGGCAACAACAGGATCGGGATCCGTTGTCTCCTGCGGCGAATATTCCATCATGTCTATGGATATCTCCTGCCCGATTACATTTCCTTCAAGCAGGAATGGATCCGTTCTTGCCCACGCAAAACTGTACGGTCCGCCATCATCCGGATAAAGCAGGACATCCCTGAAGCACTCTTTAATAGCCGTCTCGATCTCTAAAATGACCAGAGAGGTGCTTTCTGTATACGCAACGATATTTAGAGTGCCTACGCTGGCTCTTTCCTCATTCGCCTGCATATCGCATGTAAAATTGATACGTGGGTACTGGCTTTTTCCTTCCCATCCTTCCTGCTTATCATCCGGGGCTTCGGTATTGAATATGGCAGGCTTTCCTGCATAAGTCGCGCATAACGACTTTAGCTTATCCGAATCCAACAATCTTTTATAAATCAGACTTATCAGGTTCATCTCCTGCTCCTTCCTCCGGATACTTTGTGATCGTCTGCATATCATTGCTATATCGGATTTCCCAGTCTCCGTTCGCTACTTCATCTGCATAAATAAAAAAATGGTTCGTGACATTCCCGATCTGCGGCGGATATTGCACCGTAGCTTTGTTTCCCGTAACAGAAACTACGAACCCTCGCTCTCCATTGCTCCAGCTTTTATGCTTTGCATAGATCAAAGTTCCGCGTTGTATTTCTTCTGTATCGAATACATTGGTCGGATTTCTAATAATCAGCATATAACCCTCCTAAAAATCAGAAAAAATCGAATCAACCTCCGGTTCCACATCATCCAAAATAGGATCTACAAATGGTCGTGCTGCCATCTTCTTAGTTCCGTCTTCCAGATATCCGGCATAAGAAGCCTTGGAGTCAGCATATGCTGTAATTGATATGCTTGAGTTCGAATTTCCTCCATTCATCCGCACTCCGGTCTTCCATGCTCGCCGCAGGAATCCAGTCCTCACACCGGGAGGATTTCCCGGTGATGATGGACTCGGATTCGTAAGGACTTCTATCGCACTGTTTCGCATAGCATTTGAAACGCGAAACGCCTTAGACATTGTCTTTTGGTTTACTTCCCTTACCGCCTCGCGAACAGCTTGGCGGATTGCTTCTGATGCTCCTCCTGGTGTCATCTCAAATCATTCCTTTCCTCTGCATAATAGATCGTGGCCACCCCCAGAGATCCTGCATCATCTATCGCAAGAATAAGAAAATACCGGCTTTCCAACGAAAGAACATCCCCCTTTTTTGCAGCCGGTTCTGTCCAGCTTACAATAGTGTGGGTAAGGGAGTGCTGATCCTGATCCCACATGTGTTTGGTCTTCTCGCGGTCATCAGTACTCGCCTCGGCCAAAACACCATTGACGAGGATCCCGGTGTCCTTATATTCCGACACAGGAAGCCCGATATTTGATATGTCAGACGCTTTTCTCTTTACCAGAAACTCTTTAAAAAGGTTTCCCGGGCGCAGATACATCTGCATATCAACCACCTTCTCTCTCAGTTGACATCATTCCGGTATAGAAGTATGGTTTCCCACATTCATCTCCCTGGGCCGAAATAGCCGCAGCAGAAAGGCAGTTCTGAGATACCGATGCTTTAAGCTTCTCGTATTCTTCCTGCCACAACTTTGCCCGGTTTCCGAACTGTAACGATAACGGACCAGTCTGTGTATCGACCTCATAGGAAAATCGCCTGAATATAGCCTCCAAACAGGCTAACTTTGCACGTTTCCATGATTTATGCATTTTAAGTATGGCATCATATTCTTCGTCGGTAAGGGCGCAGGTCTTCTCCTTGCCCTCTACCATCGTGTCTCCAAGCTCAAAACGCATAAGATCTTTTCCGCGCTCAGATAATTTCCCAGGATCGTAATTGTACATCCCAGCCATTACTCATCACCTTCGCTTTCCTCCTGTCCGTTTGCCTCTCCATCAAAGAGTTTGGATGCCGCCTCTTCTGTCGCTTCCTTAATTGCTTTTCTCGAGTCGCAGGCATTGATCAGGATCAGCGTCTTCTCATCTGAGATTTCCTTGATCGCACCTTTGGCGTATGCCGTCGTCATCTGCATTACCTCTGCAGCTTTGCTTATCTGCTCTTCTGTGAAATGCATAGTCTCGTCCCCATCTTTCTGTTTGATCGGAACTGCAAACTCTACCTGTCCGACACGTTCATCCGGGGACGGTGATTCATCATACATTTCTCCTGCGGCAGCAATGGCAATAACGCCAAGTTTCTCCTGCGCTTTTGGGTTGATGACGAATTCAGAAGGAATTTCATCGCCGATGTAAAAGACCTGACCGTTAAACGAGCAGGGTTTTTTTGCTATCAGCCTCATAAGATCCCTCCTTAAACAGCGTCTGCGAAGAACATTCCGAGATCATCAGCGGTTTTCTTCATGTCGCTCGCCATAAGACCTTCCACATATTCTGTATGCGTACCATTTTCACCGAGGTAGTTCAGAATCGGAAGAAGCTGCCCATCTCCGAGCATATCCCATGTGAAGATGTATCCGGCGGAGGGCTCGTCGATAGACGGGCTGTTTGTTGCGTAGCAAAGAAGAATTGCATTCGGATCGCCGATGAATCCCATATCTGCCTCACCGCCCATATCCGCCTTGTTCATGATGGACTGCATAACAACGACTCTTTCCGTGCTGAAAAGCTGTGAAAGCACGTTCAGGGTAACGCTTGCGGGATTTGCGGTAGAACCGCCATATTTTACCCTTTCAAGGATGCCCGGATGATTCTTCAGCGTTGTAAACACGTTCGCTCCAAGACCAATGCGGTTTGGTCTGCGGCCTGTCACCTCCTGCATCTCTGTCGCTTTTTCATCGAAAAACTTGACCGGATCCGAGTTGTCATTGCTGAATTTGATGAACTGCTTGCCGGATATGCTCGTTGAATCAATACCGGTGTATTCATTCGCCCATACACCCTTCTTGAAGAAGCTGCCGGCAAACTGAACGTCCTGATGGATGTTTGCCTGTTCAGCAATCGTCTTGGTCCTCTGCACTCTCGGATCTCTTGTTGCCGGTCCCTGACGACGCTGGAGATCTGTCTGCCGGATCTGGTCGATTCCCATGATCATCTGATCCACACCGCAGTTATATGTATCTGTGTGTTCAGATACAACCGCCGGGTTGACCTTGCCATATGCCGGTTTTCTCTGCCAACTGTCTCTCAGGAGATCCTCCTTATCGAAAATGTAGAAATTATCAGATGACAGATCCACCGGGCAAATCGGAAACAGGGATTTTGCAAAATAATTTGCAGAATTCTGATAGTATGACAGTGCCATGTTGGTCAGTGCCGTATGCGGTCTGAATGCTCCCTTCGCAATTTCTGCCGCAATTCCCTTTGTTGTAGTTCTCATGTGTTATTCCTCCTCTTTCTTCTTAACCTTCTCCGCCTGCAGCTGCTGCGGCTTTCTGATACCTTGCGATCTGAACACGGCAGTATTCATTCGCTTTAACGCTTGACAGGGCAACGCCCAGAACATAATCTCCGTCCGTCGCTACTGCGGCAAGTCCATTTGCCCCAGCTGCGATCTCCTGCCCCTTCGTGATTGCAGCGCCAGCGAGAACAAATCCGATATCCTTCACAAGAATATCCATATCATCTCCGACGGACACCTTGCCGGACTCTGCTCCTGTAATATCGTTGCATCCTGCCTCGATAAGGGCGACGCCGATCGGGATGTCTTTTCCAGATGTAGCAAGAACCACATCGCCGTTTTCATCGTATTTCAGGATCTTGTTCCTGCAGTCGGTAATTGCTGCGCCGGCTTTTTCAACGATCGTTGCGGAGTTATTGATCTGTGTTCCATTGAAATTCTTTCCCATGAGTGTTTCCTCCTTTCTTAAAATCCTGCTTCTTCGTCATAAGAAGCCAGTAACTCGGGGTTGCTTTCCCATGCTTTTGCAAGGGCGTCTGCATAATTCAGATCAGGATCTTTTTCCATGTACGCCTTGGCGATAGACTCTACCTGCGCCTCGGATTTCCCTTTCGCAACGGATGCGTGACTTCCTCTTCCTGATTTTCCGATCTCAGAAAAGATTCCAGAGCCGTCAGCCATCGCAACCATGGAGTCAAGCGTAGAGATCATATCATCGTACGCTGTTCCGCCGGCAGCTTTCAGGCTTTTCAGAACAGAGGCCAGCTCCTCCGGTTTCTTTCCGATGACCTCATACTTCTTGGCCACCTCCATAAACTCTCTGTTCTCCGCAGCCTCGCGATACTTTCTAAGAGATTCAATCTCTGCTTTAACCGCCGGATGCAGGCCTTTGTAGATATCTTCCTCCGGATCAGCCTGTCCGGAAATGGATTTCTTTGTTGTCTGTTTTCCGCAGCCTTTGTCAAGATCTGCCTCTTCTTCCTCGCCCTCTTTGTTCTCTCCGGGCTTCACATTGGATTTTGCAACAGGGTCTTCCTCCTCATTGATACCGTACTTCTTCAGGATATCTTCGTAAGCAGCCCTGTCTTCCGGGGACATTTTGGATTTGTCGATTGTTGCCATTTCTTCATTTTCTCCTTTCTCGCTGTTCAATGCTTTTTCAATGTTTTCGTCCAGGTGATCCCTGAACTTCTTTAATGACTCGATATCGTTAATACCGATGTCTTTCTTGATCCCGCTGATCTTTCCTGCGGACCAACTGCTGATCGATTCGCCGATAATTTCGTCAAATTCTGATACACTTTTCTCCATCATGGATTGTGCCGTGGCTCCATCGAGATCCTCATCATACAGGATTGATTGAAGCGAAGACTGCAGCGCATAGCAGATGCTCCACATTTCATCGGCCACTTTCTGACGCTTTACCTCTGTCATTTTTTCGCCGAATGTCTGCGAGTTCCCTTTCTGCACATCTTCCAAGGCATCAAGATAATCGTCGGTAATGCCAACCGCCTTTCCTATCGCACGCATGAATTTCTTCATCGTGGACTCACGGACAGGAATATCTGCTTCAGGATCTGCATCTTTTTTCTTTGCGATCTTGATATCTGCCCGCTGGTTAGCTCCTTCGTCTACGAAATCAACTTTTCGGATGTGCAAGTTTTTAAGTTTTGTTGCCAATTTTTTTACCTCCTTCCATCGTTTTTTTATAAAACAAAAAGCGGGATTGCCCGCTTTCTGAATTACCATTATTCATCTCTCCCGGCTACGGCTATGCATGTCAGAGCAATGCCCGCCAACGCTCCGAGAAAGAATATTCCAACATCAATCAGAATCTCCATCTTCCTCAACCTCCACTCTTTCGGCCTCTCCTTCGATTGAAAACATGGTGTATGTCCCATCTTTTACCTTTTCCCAGACCTCTTCGTCTGTAACAAGGAAGCCGATCCACCAACCGACAGGAATTGTTCCGACGGGTATTCCCATCGCCTCCATTTTTTCTTCCGTGAACACCACGCTCTCTATCAATACAGCGCAATCTCCACGTTCATGCATCTCTCCGCCCTCTCGATATATACGAACAAAGGCGTATGCTGCATTTTCAAGATCTTCCGGATCAATCATATCTTCCTGCCAGTCCACAAGCTGTTCTCCAGCCTCATCTATGGCGATTGACGCCCACCCGAACGCCAGATGCTTATCATTGTCCGATTTCTGTATTTTAAATCGACCTTTCAACACTTCATGGTCTGTTTTCTTGGATTTATCCACATTATCCTTGGTTTTCTCCGATGGTTTGTGGATTCCAAGCAGCTTATACATGCTTTCCATGTCATTCCTCCACTTCTACATACTTAACAACGCAGCGGCATCTCGGATGCGCCGGAGGGATAAGGACCCTTCCGCATTTCCCGACATCGAAATATTCGTCCATTTCTTTGCTGACACCCTCTACTGCTTCGCAATGTTTGCACACATTATCCTGCCGGGCTGTCACCCATACTTTTTTAACATGCCCTATGTACCCTCTTTCCTGTGCTTGCTTGATCCCCTGATGGGCGCCTGCGTTATACGCCTCCGCAAGCTCTGTTTGTGCTATTGTTTCGGCTCGATATCGATGTTGCTTTTCGGCATACTTTAACGCCTTGTCTCTCGCCCTCCTGACGATGGTTTCCTCCTTCATCCGTGGATGGTCTTTTCGCAACTGCTCCTTAATGTGGTTGTAATATCTCAAGTTCGCCTGCGCCTGTCTCTCGGTAAGCCCAATACACGGGCGAATAACCCTTGCCAATTCATTTGGCGAAAGATCTTCCCGTACCGCCTTCATGGTAAGCCGCTGTATTGCCTTTTTCTGCTCTTGCACGGCATTTGTCACAAATTCGCTTCCACGATCTTTGATCCAGTTTCTTATCCCTTCATCAGTAGCATCGAACTCAAATTCTTTGCCTCTGATCTCATCCAGGATCGCATTGCTAAGTTGGCCGGCCACAATCGCTTCTAACCACATGGGCTCAAGGGTTTCAGAAACAAATGAAGAGTAATCTTTGGACCAGTTTTCAAGATCCTCTTTGGATATATCTTCATCCTCAATCAATTTCCGTATTTCCTTGTATGTAATGGCCGCCGCCTGATCAGCCCAAAACCTCGTGAGGATAGATACCGGGACCGCCGCCGTATCCGTAATATATCGATTCAGCATATTGAGCAGGCGAAGATTTTCTTTGCTTCTTTTCTTTGCCTTTCCCAATGGTTGGGGTTTTTTGAAGATATACATACGCTATCTCTCCCTTCCGAGCCTCCTCTTTGCAGCTTTGGCGTTCTTTTCGTCCTGATCGTCGTCTATCTCTTCCGGATCTTCCAGATCATCCTCCGGCGGCTGATTCTGATTTTGCTGCGCTGTCCTTGCAGGATCCTCTCTTCGGTTATCCGTAGCTCTTTCCGGGAGATGTCCGATCTCTCGAACATAGTCTTCCAAACCGTCATCCGGCACGATGATTCCGATGCCAGTCATATCCTTGATAAACTGTCCTGCTGATTTTATATCAACGTCTTCGATTTCTCCGTGAGTCATCTTAGGATAATCTGTGATCCCGTTGAAATGATCTCCGTTGATATCGATAAGGGCCGGTATGCTCTGGTTATTGAACGTCTCACAAATGACATCCAGGAACGAAGAGATCGCAACAGAAAAAAGCTCCGTCTTATCGGAGCTGAGCGCAAAACTTCCAACCTTATTATGCCCAAGCATGAGAAAGTCTGCCAAAACCGTCATGGCTATCTTCGTATCATACCTGTTGATAATTGCATTTGTGTCAAACTGTCTGGCCCCGCCGGTACTGACAAGCTCAAATTCAAATCCATGCGGCAATACAAGTCCTTCGTATTCATCACGGCGGACCGATTTTACCATTCTGGTAAGAGCTGCGTTTATCTTGATCATTTCCGGATCAGTGTCGTCCCAGATATCGGTTCCTTCAGGAGTATGAAATACCGGGAGTCCTGCCAGATCCCGTTCAATACCTATCGCCTCGATCTCCTGAATGCGGCGCTTAAAGTACCACGGTCGGTATGCATTTCTCAGTATACTGCGCCCCTCCGGATTGTCTTTAGCGCTCTCCGTGCGAAAAAGCATAGCTTTTTTCATCGGGATTGTAATAAAGCCATAATCCGGCGGCGGCATCTGTGTCATGCCAATCAGGTTGTCATGCCTGTCATATTCCCATTTGTAAAGCGTGTCCTGGCTGCGAATCGGGAGTTTCTGCCAGCCTATCAACCCATCGGAGTATTTGCTTTTCGTCCGTGGGCTCCGTGTTTTCCCCATGCGCCGTTTATATACGATCTCATGCAGGCTCCAGCCATAAACCAAAAACGATAGGATTTCCGAAATCGTATCGGTCCATGTGCTCTGCATATCATCCATGCAGGATTCAACAAACTCAGCAGCCTCACGATCCTTCGCCGAGTCTCCGCCGGGTTCAATGTTCCATACCGTGTGGCGGATCAACATCTTTATGGCGAAAAGAATGGCGCCGATCGTATCGTCATTGTTTGCCATTTCCCGGTAAACCTCGACTCCACGTATTCCCTGCAGATCCCGAAGAAATTCTTCGTAAAATACGCCATTCCATCGTTTCTGACCTATCCGGCCGATCTCTGCCATAGCCATCTCCTCCTTTCTTTCATCGTTTTCTTGTTTTTTCTACCCTTCTCTGCGCCCGCAGTTCTGGTTTCGTAGTTTTCTTGTCAAGCCACTCGACCAATCCTCGGCAACTCGGCTCCTGCTTTTCAAGCATATCGGCCGTATTCCTCAAAGCCACAACGACCAATGCGGTATCCGCAACGGGATGCCCGTTCAAAGCCTTTATGATCTTGTTCTGATAGTAATTCAGTCCATCCACCACAACTTCTGTCGCTTCTGGAAGCTTCTTTTCCTCAATCAGCCGAGTTCCTTTCGTGACATATGCTTCTTTCTTTTTCATTATGCCCACAGATATCTACCTCCTATTTGTTCCTCCAGTAACTGCTCTTACCAAGACCAGCAGAGCTTTCTTGATTCGGAGCGCTTCCGGTGTACTTCTTGATTTTTCCAAGATATACGGATAATGCCAACGCATCCGCACGGTCCGGAGAGTCAAGCCCTCGCTTTTTCATTTCTTTCTTGCTTTCAACTTCCAGCTTCCCGTTACTTGCAAGGAAATACTTTCTAGAAGAAAGCTGTGCGAATGTCTCTTGATCCTCCTCGATCTCAACCTCTTTATTCTCCATGAGGTCCTTCAACGTCGCCCACATATGCGTTGTCAGGTTATTGTAATGCTCTGCGGCATCTTTCCCTGCTTTAGTATCCGTCTCGATCTTTTCAGCTGCGTTAATTGGAACAACGTACAGCCTGTTCAGCTTTTGCTCCCTTTTGACCTCCCGTAAGCGGTCTGTCACCCCGCCGCCAAGACCAGTGTCATCTATGTTCACATAGATTCTGCCTCGATAATCCGGGAATTCTTTGATCGCTTTCTTGTACTGGCGAACAATATCGCCGACTGTTCTCATGAGATCCTGCCCCCTTCGGGTTGCAACTATCTGCAGCTTCCCCCTCGAGTTCCGGTATATTACCGTCTCATCATCCCCGAACCTCGCTACATCGACTCCGAATATGATGTACGGCAGCTGACCGTCCTCCGGCAGCTCAAACAGGCGGCTTCCGCACTGCTCGATCGTAGACAGCGCTATAAACACATCGTCTTCCTGATTTGGAAATTCGCCACGGACACGAACCCGCACAACATTGGAATCCCACCCATACTTTCTGACCAACGAATCAATGTTCTCTTTATTGGTCCGCTTGCTGTCTGCCGATGACACGGTATGGCACTTATATAGTGCCCGATCTCGTGTATGGCTGTCATAGAATGTCCCCGTTGTCTTTGTCGGGTTCCCGCACATAAGCAGCTTATTGTTCTCTCCTGACAAGGTACCGAGGACAGCCTCCATGATCGGGTCTGCTACTCCGGACGCTTCGTCAACGATGAACAGCATATTATCCTCGTGGAATCCCTGCATGTTCTCTGGCTTTGTAGCAGTCCTTGCTACCCCAAACCAACGCTTTTCATTGCCGACCATATAAACATATGTCTTTGTCCATTTTAGGAGCCTGGAGAGCAAAGGAGAGTGGCTCATCCACTTTGAAATTTCAGACCACAGTACATCGTGTAGCTGCTGTTTCGTTGGCGCCGTTGCCACAATACGAGGGTACGGAAAACAGGTAATAAACCACAGGAACACGGCAGCCTCGAAAGCAGTCTTTCCTACGCCCTGCCCGGACTTGATGCTGACTTTCGGGCTATGCGCCAGATCTTCGGCGGCTTCCTTTTGCCATTCATCCGGTTCAAATACAAGAACCTCCCGGAAGAACATCACGGGATCATCTCGCCAAAGCGGTATGCTTTCATCTAGGAAATCCGACAGCCAATCCATATTATTGTCCATCCTTTTCCCTCCTTGCTTTTATGACGCTCTCCGCCCAAGTACGCACCAGTTCGTTGCCCTTCGACTCTCCTGCGATCTTCTCCTTCTCAAATCTGAGTTTTGCAAGAGCATCTACAGCTTTTGTCTTTTGGCTTTGAACAGAGGTGAGTTCCTTCTCCAGACGCGCAACCAGATCTGCCGAGGAAGAGGTCATCGTCTGGAGGCTGTAATGCTCTCCCGGCAGGCGATCTCCTTTATCCACCTTTTCCCGGACACGGTTCTCATAAAGCTCTCTTTCCGCATCGTCTTTGAATGTCCTCTTTTCCTCAAACTTTGTAACTCCGGCCACATAAACGCCGCCCTTTGCTTCACGGTACTTGTTGATCGCCTTCATGATCCGGCGCTCTCTCACCGTAAACAGCATGATCTGATTTATCAGGATTTCTTCCTCATCCTGCGGCATCGTCTCGATGAGTTCTTTTTCATCTTCGTCAAGCGTATCCCAGTAAACAGCAGAATACCCTCCATGCTTTAGCGCATTTTGCGTTCCCTTCGGCGCTCCATGCCCCTTTGCATTCTGTTTGCCCTTGCAATTTTGGTTCCCGGGCTGTCCGCCTCGTTTACGAACGCTCGCTTTTTCTGAAGCATTTTTCTTTTGCGAACGCTCGCCTTGTTTTTTTTTACCGTTTTCATCCCACTTTTGGGTCGATTTCCATCTTCGGACGGTTCCCTCTGGCTTGCCGAGTTTCTTTGCAATATCAACAAGAGCCATGCCAGATTTATACAACTTCTCCGCCTCTATGCTGTCAGGGCTTCTTGCTCTCGGCACCGCCATCACCTCCCATATCGTATTTTTTTCGGATATAAAACGACCGGCAGGCTTTTCCTTCCGCGCCGCCGGTCAGTGTTCTACATATGCTATAACAGAATAACATCAAATTTTAGTAACATATTCTGCTTTTGAAAATCCTGTGACTCCCTTGGTCATCATGTCAAGAAAATCCTCCTTCGAGAAGTCCGATAACCGGAAAACTTCCTCCGGTTTCATACCGAGCTGTTTTCCGATCTCTTCTACGCTTTTCCCTTCGCCCATCAGCTCTTTTACAATAGCTTTCATGGGTTCCAAAAGATGGGTACCCCTTGCCCTGTTGTGTGTTACAGTTCCATATATGTCTTCTGATCGCTCCGAATGTTTGACAACAACGATCGGCACTTTCCCGTCAAGCATAGACATCAGCGGATCTTCTCCCGCCACGGTCCACCTGTGGAAACCGTCGATAATCGTGTAATCCGGCCGGACCACAATAGGGAGCGTCCAGCCATTTGTCAAAATCGACTGCGTTAAGAGCTTCAAATTCTCTTTCGATACTTTGTTCGGGTTGTAATCATTTGGTTTAAGCCATTCCCGCGGTACCCATTGCAGCGTACTCAGCGGTGCGGCCAATTTATTGTCCATGTCTGCTTTCCTCCGTTTTCTTCGCTTCTGCAATATATTTCCCATAAATCCGGTGATAAAGAGCCCGGAAGGTCCTCATTTTGGGATCCCCGGATATAAGACCTTCGTAAATATGTTTGAAATCCTCTGGAGTCGCAATCGCCGACACTTGCAGGAAGAAATTCCTGTACCGTTCCGCAATTTGCCTCTTATGCGGCGTATCGAAATATACATCCATGTTTCCAAACATCCGCACGAGTTCGGTTTTATAATCCTTTTCCGGTGCATCTCCTTCCATTTCACGACGTTTTCTGCTGCTACGTCCAAACATCTCGCTGTCCCAATAAAGCGCCGCAAGATATGCATTTGGCTCTCTCCGGATTATCCGTTCCATAAGGTCCGGATAATATTCATTCATCTTTACCAGCGATCTCGCCGTGTCTACGGAAAAGAACTGCGAAACCCTAAGCTGCGGCTTTGAACTTCCGGATTGCCACAAAAACAGATATATCTCCGGGATATCGACTTTTTCTTGCTTCAGATAAAGCCAGACATCATTATTTGTCCAGTCGTATATCGGGAAGATCTGCTTTTTGTTGGTCATGGTCTTTCCGGCCTTTGTCATTGCGGCGATATTCTGCAAACGCTGCAGCGACTCTGCCGTCCGGATCCCTACCATCGTAATCCCTGACACGCAGGTTCTTGGGAGGAAATCTTGGTATGCGTCAATCCTCGGCCGCAACAATTTATGATTCCGGATCGCAAAGCTCGGCGGGCGCCTTACCCATACATCTTGCTTTGTAGAATCCCAGCAGATAAATGTTTCGTCATTCGACAAGGCGTTGAAACAGTTGAAATGTTTCACCTCTACGCAGAACCATTCGAACTTTGCCCCCATCATCATGAACTTTCTTCTCCACGCTTTTGTGGTCTCCTCCATGCATGGGAAAATCGCTTCTTCGTCTATGAATTGGACGGTAAGCTGCTTCATGTCTATTTCTCCCCGATTTGCAAGGTTCATAAGAAGCTGCGCTACGCACAAGCTGTCCTTTCCGCCGCTGAACGAAAAGAATACCGGGAGTCCATTCCGGAACACATTCTTGATCCGGATCTCTGCGGCCTTCACCACGTTGATGCTGGCTTCCTTTCTTTTTACAGCCATATGCGCTCACCACACTTCGGACAAATTACAAACCTCCCAGTCTCCGCCGGTTCCTGCCCGACGCCCGCATCGCTCCCGCTTTGACGCTCTGGTGCCTGCAATGGAAGATCTGTTTCCTGATCCGCTCCATTATCTGTGGCTTCTGCCTGTTCCCTCTTTTCGTTCGCCTCTTTTATCTTGCGGACTTCTTCTTCGTCAAGGGTTCCGTACTCCGAAATCTTTTCCGTGATTTCATCCGCATCGGCGACCATTTGCCTTAAAATATCCTCGTCGAATCCCGGGATATCCAGATCTCCTTCCAATTCTTCCAGGAACTCATTTAACGTATCAAGGTTTTCGATACCAAGGGAGAAGATCTTATTGTCGGCGATCATCAGCTTTTTCTTCTGCGCTTCTGTAAGATCTTCGTACTTATAGACCAACGCCTCTTCTCTGTTCATTCGCAGAAGCGTCTCATATAATCCATTCCCCGCCAGAATGATATTGTTCTCATCTACGACGATCGGTCTGATCTGTCCAAACATGCGAACACTGCGTTCAAATTCCGCCAGTTGCTTTTCCGTGTGGATTCTGATGTTACGCTCCGGCCGGACCAGATCTTTCAGTTTCATGGTTAATTGCTTCATACTTTTCCTCCAAATGCTGTATTTGAAGGAGCATTATGGCTATCTGCAAATAGCTTTATAGCGAATTAAGGAATTTTGCGGCGCCGTCAATCCACTTCGCCGCATCACAAACAATGCTTTGATCAATTTCATATACTTCTCGCCATCCATTTTCCTCTGATCCGGTCCATTGTCTGGCCGGCCACGGGTGGGTCCCGCATAAATAGCCATTCTTCCACCGATATATCGGCGGCATGCTGACTTTATGATAATGGATAAAGGCAAGTATTTCTTCGTGGCTCCACGAAGCCAAAGGGCTGTATCTGGTAACGCCGTTCCCGTTACTGTATATATTGGAGCCTTTTCCGCAGTAATTCCCGTCTGCGCGCCGGCGCCCAAGAAGTATCACGTCCAGGTTATTCTCTTTGTAATACTTCGCCTGCGCCCTATGCTGCACAATGGAGAACCATTTCGCTGCGGTTGCGCTGTCCTGCGGAAAAAGCATAGAAGGGTGTTTGGATAGCCATTCCAAATCCTGTCCTGTGTTTATTATCTCCAGTTCTTTTGGTTTGTGCTTATCCACCCATTTCATAAATGCCGGGTATTCCAAGTTGCAGATCCCCATCATGCAATCCACAATTCCCGCTCTGCGGCATATTTTTCCGAGCACAAGGCTGTCTTTCCCGGCGGACCATGCGTATGCTGCTTTTTTCCCGCCGGTCGTATGCCGGATCTCATCAATGGTCGAGCGGACCTTTTCATCCAGTTCCTCTCTTGAAACCAACTCTTCAATACGTTTCACGGCTTTCAGCCAGTCCTCATTCCGTATTGACTGTTTTTTACCGAGCACTCTTTCCATGCCGCACCTCCGCTTTTGTAACTATCACCCCCACAATTCCACTTAACAGCACTGTTGTAAGGCTGCCGAGGGTTTTATATGGTCCACTGTTCAAAACCGTCCCGTAGGCAAAAATAGGAAGCCCTACGGCCAAAGCAGAGACGACTCCATACTGTATTCCTCTCGGAGTAAACCTCACTCCCTTCAGCGTCATAACAGTCGGCAACAGCGTCGATGCCCTCAGTGTCCCGTAAAAGAGAAACAGGTGCGTGACCGTCATCCCCGGTATATTGGCAATCAGGATCCCCGCCAAAAGCAGGACGACCATGGCCGTCTTCGTCTTTTTGAGTTCCTTCCCTCCGCACATGTCCGTTACAAGAGATGAAGCAGCGCATAAATTGCTGTCTACCGTTGATAAAAGCCCCGATATGATCATGAACAGGAACGGAAGCACCACCCACGCAGGGAACATCTCACGAATCAGTTCAAAATTGATAACTCCAAGATCTTTCGCCTGATATCCAATCCCAGCTCCGGCAAACCCGAGGATCCCCATTGAAAAAGGAACCATCCCAAACAATATCGCCCCAACCAAAAAGGCATGGCCGATCCGATTGCTCTTCACTGCGAACGCTCTCTGCCAGAACGATTGATCTCCAAATGGCCCGGAAAGCAATCCGATTGTCGTTGGCAATCCGAAAGCAAGAAACACCTCTATCCCGTCTTTCGACCAAAATGACGTGTAATTCCCGGATATTCCATGTATTCCTTCCAGTATTCCAGAAGTTCCGCCGGACTTTATCGTCATGATCAAGAATGCTGCGCTTGCCGCCAGCATAAAGATCATCTGTATTGCATCTGTCAACATGGACGCTTTTATCCCCGAAAACAAAGAATACGATAAAGCGATGACCGCCAACAGAACAGTGACAAGCTCAAATGATATTCCGGTCGCAGTGCTCAACACCTGGCTGCCGGCCAGAAGCTGAACCCCGGTCGATAATACCGAAAGCCCCATAAGCTGAAAGAGATACACCCGCTTAACGCCTTCAGAATGATACTTATCCCTCATATATCCGGATAGTGTGATGCCCTCCGGCATTTCCTTCCGTATCCGCTTTGCGAATGGTATGAAAATGATCAGACATAACACATTTGGCACCAAGAACCAAAAAAGACCGACAAACCCATTTGTATACGCTTTCTCTGTCGATACAAATAGTGCCGGCGCCCAGATCCATGTAGCTGCTATGCTCAAAGCAGACATTATCCAATTTTCCTTTCGATTCCCAACGCAGAACCGCTCTACATTCTTTTCTTTTTTAGTAAATATCAGCGTGGCAGTGATCATGATCGCTGCGTAAACCGCCAGAATTACTAACCCTTTCATTCCAAATTCTCCTTTTATGTATTAAAGGAGCATCCTGTATCTTTCTTTTTCTCTTCCTCCTCCCCAGACTATACTGAAAGAGCCACCGGACACCCGGTGGCTCTTGGCTTATGATAAGATTTTACTCCCTTATCATACTCATTTTCCGTTATTAAGTCAAGTTTAAGTTAACGATTTCCGTTAATATCCCTCAAGCCTTTAAAATCAATAAAAACGGAGTCCGTTAATTCCAAAAAACAAAGCAGAAAGTCTTTCCTCCGCTGTCTTGATATCATCGTATATGGTTACCTTGCTGACGCCGAATTTCTTTGCCAATTCCGCCGCAGAAGATCCCTCTTTAGTGATATACATTGATTTTATAACCTTATACTGGCGTTTTTCCTTCTCTCCGCATTTTCCGCAATACATCCGGAAGACATCAAGCATTCGGTCAACATGAGATATGATAATCCCCGTCCTCTCTGCAGACTCCTTGATCGAATTCACAATCACCCCGTCACTTGCCCTCATGCTCATAAGATCTTCTATGACTTCTTCTGTAGATTTTTCAGAATGCTCTTTCTGATAAATTGCTTTGGAGCAGCTTTCTCTCAACATTCTGTAATTCCTGAGAAGCAGTCTCGTATTATGCAGTCTGCGATCCTTCAGCTCTTTCTGCTCTTTTTGATGTGCCTTTTCAAGTGTTTCAGCCGCGACAGATGCACCCGCAAGAGCTGCCTTGGCGATCATTTGCTCTACTTCTTCTTTTGTGAGAGCAACGAATTCAACGTGATCTTTCATATCCATGTTTTTTACCTCCGACTATCGATATATTGCCTTCAGGATCCCTTCTTTATATGCCTGCTTTTCTTCCTCCGGCATATCAGATCCCCTTAATGCGTCATCTAACGCTTGGGCGGTGCCGCACTCCGGGCAGATCAATGTTTCGTTATCAGTTCTCGACAGCGCCGGCACCCCCTCATACTCCCGATTACAGATCGGACACACTTGACGCCCCTCTGGTATCACTTCCCCACATATCACACAATGCTCCTCCACAGAATCACTCCTCCTCTTTAACAAGCATAAATCCAAGGTGCAGACATCCCTCAATGGCAAGCGTGCGCTCTCTTCCCTGAATATGGCACATAGTAAATACGCAAACCCTTTCTCCGTTTTCCTCTTTTATATTTAAAACAATTCCCTTTTCGACAGTTTTCTCGGTGCCATCGTCATAGTGTATCGTAATTTTATCTACTTCCCGCTCTTTGTTCATGCGTTCTCTCCTTTCTGTATGGGCATCTGTGCCATACGCAGCACACCATGTACATGTTTTGTATATACTTCTCGTTTGTGCATTCTCCCTTCTCCCCATGGTATTCGCATTTACCGCAATAATCTTTGCAGGTAGGGAACAAAATAATTTCACTCATTCTGCTCACCTCTTGGAATAGCATCAGGGAAATCAAATATGGTCATTTGCCCTGGAAGATCTGCTTCGTTTCCCACCCCGCCGGAATCAGCCGTGGAAATACCGCTGATCTGCGACCAGCACTCCGGTCCATATCCTCTTCGCATGCTCTCCGGATCCGTCAGTTTCTTTCCGCATTTCTGACATACTGTATACATCTTTGCCCCTTTCACTAATACCGTTTCTTTGCTTCGCTCAGGCTTGCCATTCTCCTTGCCTGAAGATCTTCATAGAACTCTGCATTAGCATTGGTCACTTTATAGCATATCTTCTCGCCGAAGAATATGATGTATGTATCGGTGCCAAGTTCATGGAGCACCGTTGTGTATTCTTTTGTCATCGAGCAGCCACCTATCGCAGGACTTCCATCTTCAGTAACATCAAACCCGGTGCATGTACTTCCCCAGATTTGAGGGAACATTACGGCATCTATTTCCGCATATGCATACTTATTATTCCTTTTCTTCTCTTCGAAGAGCTTCAAAAACTCCTCATCTTGAGATAATGCTACTCTTGCTTTGTACTCAAGAAGTTCCAAATTCGGATATCTTGCATTCACAATACCACGCTCCTATCTGTATTCTTTTCCTGTTTGCTTGTCCTTCAGGACAATCCGGCCAACAACCTCAAAGCCTGCCAGCTCCGCAGTCTGTTTCATAATCGGAATAAGGTTGCTGATCACTGCTGTTCTCTCCATCTCCCGCCGATTCTCTTCTTTTCGGATATTTCTCCATGCCGATCCGGCTGTCGGATCCGGATATCCTTCCGCATTTTTCCCCATGTTGTCTGACATTTTTATTCCCCTCCCATCATAATATTTGCTCGCCCTGAGTATGAATCAGTTCCGATGCTTTATTCATTTTCCTGTCCTTTCTGGACGGTACGGATCCGGATTTTCCCGCCACGCAATAACATATTGATCTACAATTCCCGGTCCATGCCACCAGTGTCCATTACCGTATTTGTAGTGCCGCACATCTTTAACATTTCCAAACTTTGCCGTCACTTGATATTCATAAAAATCCTGCGATCGCGGATTTACTTTTTCTTCCGGCAGTCGCTCTTCAACTGGGATCCAATCGTCATTGTCTTTACTTCCGTCCTTAAACCCTTTTTGATACCATTTTCTACGGCTGCAATCTCCGCACTTTGTGTCATTCATGTGCTTGCGGATCACTTTTTTTATATCGCCCAATGTATGCCACGGATTTAAAGTGTATTTATCAACAGTTCCATCTCCGTTAAATTCTTTTACAATATTCTGTTCAAAAACTTCTTTTATCTCTTCCAGAATCTTTTCTAATTCATTCATATTATTTCTCCCACTTCAGCCGTTGTCCGCAATGATAACAGAAATCCGCGATCCCCGTTCCAGTAAAATGCTTACCGCAATTTGGGCAGATATAATCTTCCGTATACCTTATTCCGGAGTCTTTATTTCTTATTGGCGTTTGTGCTTTATCGCGATCCAGAACCGCTTTCAGTTCGGGCAAAGTTCTCGCTACTTCCGCACATGGCTCTATGATCTCATGCACAATCTGGAATACACTCTGTGTATGAGTGTTTCCTCTCCACCCGTGATCCCTTATTAGATTTTCAACTTCCAGTAAGGTCTTTTTCAGTTCTCTCTCCATTGCAATTCCTCCCAATATTCATTTGCCGCTCAATTTCAGCTGATCGGTTGCCAATTTGAAAGCGAGCATATAAAGCTCTAAAATCCCCGTGTTTCTTTTCCCTATATCTCCGATAAATTCCCACACGTCACAAAAATGTTTCGATAAAATGTCATATCCCGATTCGCCTATACCCCTGTCCGTATCAAAGTTCTCCATGATGTCATCAATCACATCATCTATCGTCTCGAAATCGAAGCGGTCTTCCATAAAATCATCGGTCAAATCCGCTTCTTCAATGCGTTGCAGGATATCCTTTCTTGCCTGATCCTCGTCATATATGTATACAGGTCTGTTCATGCAATCAATCTTGCCTTCAAAATATCCCGCATTATTGACAAAATCCCCGAAGCCTTCAAATGTCATATTATTATAATTTGTGGCAGTCAGTTCGCCCAGATCCCCGGAAATATGCAGGCGACAGTAATCTTCCTCGAACAGAAAGCGTATTCTGTAATGTGAGCTTTCCGGATCCTTAAAATCTACGATCTTTATGTTCCCATAGTCCGTAAACTTTGCCACATGGTTCTTGAAATTTTCCTTTTGTTTTTGCAAATCCATCATTTTTTACTTCCTTTCCGATACTTGACTGCCAGCGTCATCGCATCTTCCCCAATATCTCCTGCATCTACTTCTTTCTGATGCTTCACAAGGCATTTCTCTTTCGCCGCATCGTAATCATATTCGATCTGTTCCGA
>OGRP01000630.1_pt1 | contig 32972 bp, 42 predicted proteins | sample 1553531 | NCBI WGS metagenome assembly OGRP01 (sample SAMEA2580045, study PRJEB22360) | human gut metagenome | biome: human gut; feature: human-associated habitat; material: faeces | place: Denmark | collected 2008/2010 | reverse complement strand
CTTTCACATCTTTCGTTTCTTTCGCTTCGTTCACGTCATAATCGCCGGAAAGCAGTACCAACATTTCCGGCGTTAGGTCACCAGATGCAAAAATCTGATACTGTCCATTTTCCAGCTGCACTGCCTGAATTTTTGCGTTGCCCCAGCCTGTTCTTTGGATGGCTTTTCCTGCTTTCAGCTGTTCCATTGCTTCAATAATATTCATTGTATTTTTCCCTCCTTACAAAATTGTGATAGATTGAATCAGCGGATGGCTGTTATTGCTCCGCCCGACCCACACCAAATAATAAGTACCTGCTGCTACGCCCTCGCAGGGTGTCAGCGTTGTGATATAGTCCGCACTATAGAGCCACTGCAAGGGCAAATCTGTATAACTGCCCTCTGTTTGTGCCTTTGTGAGAATGTCCGCAGCTGTACCCGTGTCGGACTGTACCAAGCGTAAAATGCCGACTTCCGTACTTCCAGAAAGAAAGCGGATTGCAATTTGCGTGGATGCTGTCACGCTGATCGGCAGCGTGCAACAGGTATAGCAACTATAATCCCACCCGAAAATAGCAGTGCCATAGTTCAGGGCATAGCTATTTTTTTCACTGCAAAAATCGGCATGCAGGGCGGTAAAATCCGCCACGCTGTAAATCGTGCTGTTGTAAAGCAAAGATACCTTGTCCCGATGGGTTGCATCATATAACACGGTTGTGGAGGGGGATTCACCGCCCGAAATTTCCAGCACCTTCGGCACAAGTGTATTGAGCTTTTCGGATGCACTTGCTGGTACACCCTTTACAGTCAGATTCGCTGCAAGCTGTCTTCGCTGTTTGTCTAAGGCAGTCAGATAGTCTGCAATCGTTGTCATGTTTCCACCTCCACAATTGCCGCTAATGCTGTTTCAATATCGCCGATTTGTTGCACAGCGGCTTCCCACGAATCAAATTTTGCAGCTGTGATTTTGTTCAGCGTTGTTTTGTTTGTGTGGGTATGAGCGTATTCAACTGCTTGTGCAACGTCTTCTTTCTTGGCATAAAGGGAAAGGTCAGCTTCCGCAGCATCTTTTCCATTTTGAATAGTGGCAGACGTTGTGCCATCTTTATCGGTAATTGTAATAACAGCTCCGGTGTCTGTTTCGGTAACTGTGGCGATTGGAGAAAATCCATCTGCCCCATCTTTTCCATCCGTTCCATTCACGCCATCTTTGCCAGGTGCTCCGGTGTCACCTTTTTCTCCTGTTTCACCAGTATCGCCTTTTTCGCCACGTTCTCCCTTTTCTCCGGGTTCGCCTTTCGCTCCCGGCTCTCCGGTATCTCCCTTTTGCCCTTTTAAGGATTCTAGCCAGTCCGTTTCCGTGCCAACAAATCCATTCTGTAAGGCAATTTCATAGGCAGATTTTCCGGCTGCTCCATCACTGCCATCTGCACCCCGTTCGCCTGCATCGCCTTTTTCACCTTGTGCCGGATACCCAGAGTCAACATAATCACCTGCAGCGACATCGTACAGCCACCATGTACCCCCTTTAATAATTGGCATTTTTGCAATCATCTGCTCTGCTTGTGCAAGGATGGACTGCATCTCACGCAGGGCTTTGTCAATTGCATCAATGCCACCATTATACTGCTCTAAAATAGAGTTGCGGACAATCATTGGTGTCATTTCATATTTGATAACAACAGTGTCGTCCTTTTGACCGACAATTTCCGGCAGAAGCTGACCGGACACCGCTGTAAAGTCCTCTGTAATCGTCCATGTAAGGATGATTTGGCTTTCTGTGACCTCTTTTTCCAGATTCTGCATGACAAGTCCGCCGCCGCTGTTGACGGCTCGCAACGTAAACAGGCAGTCAGATAAATCCGTCTGGTGGTAATATCGGTCAACGGCGATTTGGATTTTATCGGCGTTCTTTTCACCTGCCCCCAGCAGGTGCTTGATGTTTGCCGTGTCAATGTATTTTTGATTTGCGGTTAGCATGGTATCATCTCCTTTTTTTATTTTCTATAATCTGGAAGTTCAGTTGTTCCGTTTTCATAGCTAAACCCAAAATCAACTCCTGCTTCTCCGAAGGCGTTTGCCACTGTTTGCATAAAGTCGTCAAAAATTTTAACGTCTAATCTTTCGTTTGCATTGCCGTTTGCTGTTTTTGTGTTGTTTTCAACGAATTTTGTATGTTTATTCAGTTCCGAAGCAACATAATTGGCGTACATCTTTACATTGCCACTCTCATGACTGGCAAGCGACTTTTTAGCCGCTTGTGACAAAACACGGCTGTCGCTGCCGGTGCAACCCAACTCCCAACCACCACGAAACTTCCAAATTGCTTTTGTGATGATACTCTTTTTAACTTTTCCGTCCGCATCTTCAATTTCAATTTGCATTCCAAGTTTCGGATATTCTTTCCAACCGCAAAACGCCTTATGACATTTTAGCTTAAATGGACGCACATTAAGAGAGTTTAAATGCTGTTTAATCGGCTCTATTATTTCAAAATTATTTTCTGCATCATTGCCACAGTGATTTGTATTATGGTCTTGGTCGTATCGTATCATCCCATGGTATCGACCATCTAAAAATGTGTTACCAGTTATATCAACAATAGTATTTCCACAGTATTTTTTTATAGCACTATACTGCCGCCACCAAATATTATTAAAAGCTTTAAAATAGACTTGCTGAAAATATAGCTGATATCCAGCAATATCAAAAGAATCACGCTCTATCTCGTTGTATTTGATGGATACAGTACCGTATCCTTGTGCCTCGTTTTGATAGCCAAAAGGGATAAATTGCAACTGTGGTTTGTCTGGTGTAAAGTCCAAACAGCTGCACTCTGTGGCAAATCCGGAGTATAGTTCCGCAATATCTGAAATATAATCGCTTGCTGCACGGCTGTTGAAATACCCGTCATTCTCGTCCAAAACTCTCCATTCTCGGATAGCTTCTCCAGCCGGCAACTTTGGGGAGCAATTTCTAAAAATTCCGGTCAAATTGCTCATGTTCCCGCTTGGCGTTTCCGGCAGCCAATGCAGGTCAATTTTATCAATACCTAATTGCTCCAACTCTGTATTAACAACGTCTAAGATGTGAAGTGCAGAGTGGTTAAGCGACCAGTGTACGTTTATTAAAACATTGTCAATTGCCGTTTTACCGTCTGAGTTTGTTTGATTTACACCACTGCCACTCGCATAATTGTTGGCATCCAGCCATACCAAAACATCCGATGCACGCAGTGTATAGATGTTTTTGACATGCGACACAGACGTGACCCAGTAAAAACCTCGAAACACCCAGTCTGACGCAGTCGGGTTTTGCTTATAACAGCTGTAAAGCGTGATTTTTGCCCCATACAGATTGTAAGCGTTGATGCCCTCACCATCCAGCCGCAGTTTGATGGATAATTCTGTAGAGCGGACACCGCCCAGCGAAAACGTGTTGTCATCGCATGCACGGGCGGTGATGGTGCAGCTGTCTTTAATAATGTCGTCCTCTGTAAAATCGATGTCGGCGGTGCGGTTAGCAAACTCACCATTGTCATCATAAATTGGTATCACAATTGTGCCTTTGACATGCTCGTAAATTGTCACGGCTTACACCTCCTCTAAGCTAACGGAAAACTCATATGCTCCAGTATGCGGCTGCAATCCATCATCCAGCGGATAAAAATAACTAACAGAACTCTCACTTTGCATCTGAAACAGAAACGGGTTATTATCAAATTTTGGGTTGCGGCTGACAGTTGTAATCTGCAAGTCGGACGTTTTCCGAAAATATCCGTACTGCTCTCGGCTATCCGATGCAGACTTGTAAAACAGCAAAATTTCCGGTTGTCGAAAAATTGCTGTCAGGATGTCCAGCCCCTGCAAATCCGTTTCCATCTTGTACGCTATTTTCCGCTTTCCCAGTCTGACCGGGTAAGAAATCGTTTTGCCGCTCTCGTTTTGATAGGTGTTGACATCCTCGCTGTAGGTGACGTCCATTTGCAGGACATTGCGAATCAAATAGTTTTGATATACTGTTGTCCAGACACGGATTTTTTTACCGTCGTCTCCCTCTGCAAACCATCGAAACTCTTTGCGAGTGTTAAGCTCTACGCAGTATCCCTTGTGGCTGCTTTTCATTACGACGCTGTCGCCGTTTTGATATGCACCATAATTTAAATCATTTTCATCATCGATTAAGGTGTAAATTGCAGTGCAATCAACCAAAATTGCGTTTCCGTTGCGATTTGCAGGCAGTCCATCGCCGTCTAGCTTGATTTGTGCGTTGTCAGTAAATACAAGGATGTCATCAGAGCCTTTTTTCAAGGCAATTTGCGTTCCAACTCGTTCAATGGTTGCTTGCTGCAGGTTTGGGTGCGTTGTCCAGCTGCTGCCATCTGTGACAACTCGCAAATAACAATGGTCAATACTGACAATACCCTCATCTGTCATGGTATCAATCTGTATCACACGCTCCACCCCCCACTGCTTGCGTTGGCTCTTGTAATGGCGTTTACAACGACCGTTTCAAGCGTTTCATCGCCAATGCTGATTGGAATAATGATGTCGCCCTGCGGCTGAGAACTGGACGGAGCAGCGGTTGATGTGCTTGCTGCTGCAGGGGCTGCATACGCCTGTTGCAATACGGGGCTGTACGCTGAAACAGCTGCTGCACCCTGTGCATTCATAATACCGAGAGTGGAAGAAACGGCAGCGTTTGCCATATTCGCAGACACAGCAGACACGTCTGGAATTCCTTCTTCGATACCGATTGCAAACCCTTCATCCCAATCCCCACCGATACTTTTTGAAAGTTTGGAAGGGGAATGAGAATCAATACTGATTCGCAGATGTGCTTCTGCCACTTTCCCCAACGCTTTGACTGCTTCTTCTACCATGCCTGCATTGTCTGTAATCCCAGTTGCAAAACCGCTGTCATAATCCAAACCGATGTCCTGTGCAATCTTGTTCAGATTGTCACCATTGTTCAGACGTTCTTCAATGTAGCGATTCAGGGCATCCAGTTTTTCGCCCTCACTCATGCCGGATGCTGACAGCGTATCCAGAAACGTCTTGCCGGCATTATCTGCGTGTTCGCCGGTTTTGATTTCCAGTTCCACTGCAGCATCTTCTGCAAGTCGTTTTGCATCGTTCAGGTCTTCTGCAAGAACAGAACCGGGCTTTTCTTCCGCCATTTGCTTCAAGGTTTCATAGTGCGTTCTTGCTTCTTCTTCCTGTGCTTTCAGCTGCTCTGCCGTGGCAGTCGAAGCGGTCAGCACATTGTTTTGCAAGTCGCTAAAAGCCTGCGTTACGGTGTCTAAATCTCCGTTCGCATAGGCTTCGGCTGCTTCCTTGTATGCATGCATGGCATCTGCACCTTTTTCCAACTGCGTGGTGGATTCGTAGTATGTTGTACTCAATGTCTGAATACTGTCGTTGACACCGTTTAACTTTTCCCGCATTTCATCATATGTTTTGGATGCGTCTGTATCGTTCCAGATTGATTCCGTTTTCCCATTGATGTCCGTTAAGGTGTAGGTATTGTCCAACTTAAACTGTGCCATCTCGTCAATTATCTGTTGACGTTCTTCTTTTTTTGCCTGCAATTCCTGATTCTGTTCTGTAACTGCCTGCAGCAATGCTGGTCGTTCCTGCTGGGCTTGTTTGGACGCTTCTCCCAACATGTCCAGATAATTTTGTGCGTGCTGCTTGTCAATTATTTCATCAATCGCACCTGCAATTTCGCTGTAACTGTTGACAACCTCGCCGTTTTTCTGGATTAAGCCGTCCGATACAGTCAAACCTGTATAGCTGTATTCGTCCAGCTGGTCAATCAAGCTTTGCACCTTTTCTTCTTGCCCTGTTTTAATCGTGCCGTCTGCGTTTATCAGAGCCATCAAAGAATCTTTCAGCTGATTGACTGCTTCATAGTCAGAATCTTCTACCATGCCGTCTTGACTGATTTTCTGATGCATTTCTTCCCATGCCTGTGTGCATTCCTGTGTCTTTTCAATGGATTTTTGCACTTCGTCTGGAATTTTTGCAGCGGAATCCCGAACATCTTCCAAGTGGTCTTTCCATTCCTGCGACTTTTTCTTTGCATCTGCAATCAGCACAGAACCAACGCTTACAACTGCACCAATTCCCAAGGCAATCCACCCCAATGGATTGGATGCATTCAAAATCTGGAAAGCGGTCTTAATGGTTTTGACCGTATTGACGGTGGTCGTTCCGAAGTCCACAATCTTTTTTACTGCGAAAGCAGCTGCAATTCCAGCAGCAATTGGCTTTGCATGCTCTACGATTTCGTCCAGATGTTCCGCCACATAGTCAATTGCCTTTTCGATTTTCGGCATATATTTCTGTGTGATGGGAATAATGACATCCATTTCGACTTTCCGTTTCAGTGCAGCAGTTTTGTCTGCAAAGTTGCCATAATTGATTTCTTCGATGGATTCCATCGTGCCTTTTACATCGCTGTAAGTGTCGTTCACATTGTTCAGAGAGGTAATGACCTTCATCGCATTGTCTTCACCCAAAGCACTCCAAACAGAGGATGCAATGGACAGAGCTTCCTGCTGGTCTGTCATATTGGATAAGTCCGAAATGATGGAGTTGAACACATCCTTCTGCGATGCTTTCCCGTTCTGCCACTCTGCAAACAGATTTCGTGTTCCCAGCGAAAACTTGTCTACATTTTCTGCGATTCTGCCATCGGAAAGAGAAATGGAAAATTCCTTTACAAAGTCGTTGACTTTATCCAGATTGTATGCACCGCTGTCCAGACCATTTTGCAGGATGGAGAACATCTCTTCTGCGGAAAATCCAGCCTGTTCCCAAATCTGCGAATACTCTGCTAAATTGTCAGAGAGTTCTCCGCTTTTGTCCAGCCCGTTTTGTGTGCCTTTTGCGATGTAGTCGAAGGCTTCTTCTGCACTCAATCCCATGTTGTTCATCAGAGCGTTGACCCCTCGCAGCGTTTCATTCAAGTCTGTCCCGAAAATACCAGACATTGCAATGGCATCCTGTGTGATTTGCTCCAGCGTGCTGGAATCAATGTCACCAAACTGTTGTTTTACCAGGGCAGCAGAACCGGCAACTTCTTCCAGATTTTTGCCAATGCCGCTGGTATAAATTTTTTGGATGGAATCGCTCATGGCATCCATTTCTTCAGTTCCGGCACCTGTAACAGCAGCAACCTGTTTCATAGCCCGTTCGTAATCCGTGCCGACATCTATAATCTCTTTCGCACCGTATGCCAGACCGGCGGCAGCGAGTACTTTTTGCACTTTGCCGGAAAAATCATCAACGGATGTCATGGCGGTTTCAAGGCTTTTTTCTGTACTTTGTGGCACTTCGTCAAAAGCTCTACTTGCAATTTCGCCCACATTCTGTAATTCGGATTCTGCTTTCTCTGCAAATCCAGACACATTCCTTTCTGCGGTTTGAAAAGAAGATGAACCATCTCGTACTTCTTCCCATGCCTTTTTCATGGCATTGGACGCCGTCATTCCAGCTTCTTTGTATGTTGCTGCTAACTTTGCAACCTGAGATTTTATGCTGTTAAATGATTGTTCAGATTCTTTTTCCGCCGAACTTGCTGCGTCTGAAATGGATTCTTCCATTTTTGACAAATCTTTTTCTAAATTGTCTGTATTGATCCGGGAATCAAACGCAATTCTTCCGTCTGCCATTTCGTCACCTCCTTGTTACCCAAACAAATTACCAACCTCACCGGCTGTCATCGGCTTTTGCGGTATCGCAATCGCATTTTTAATTTGCAATATTCGCTTTCGTTCTTCTTTGTCCTTTATTTTACCAATGTTTAGACATCTGTATGCTATCCGTTGCTTTGTGCAGCTTTCGTCCGGCAGCCCCTCAAACAAGGCGTTAAACGCAAACCAATGCAGCTGCGTTGTCTGCAAATTGATTTGATAAAACCTCAAAAAGTCAGCAAACAAGTATGTGCTGTCATGTAAATACGAAAAAGCAGGGGCACGTCGTACCCCTGCTGCTTTTCTTTTTGATTTTGGCATACGGTCACACGCTGCGAATTTTTGCAACGCTTGATAAGCTGCGACTTTTTGCGTCGGTACAGCGTCAAGATACCAGTCCATGGATAACGTGATCTTTTCGATGTCTGTCAAGTCCACGTCCTCATGTAAAAAAAAGAACAAAATCCAATCTTTAAAATTGGTGCGGACAGGATAATTTACGCCGTTGACATTTACGCTTTTCGGTAGATCGTCAGTTAGAATGTTGTAAAAATCATCTTGCTGCATATCTCTTTTTTGCCTCCGCCAATCGTAATACCGCAGCCATACGCTGTTCCATGATTTTTTGCAGTAGCGTTTCAAAAATGCTGTCGTAAACCCTCGCATTATCCGGCAAACCTGCAAACACTTTTTCGGATATTTCCGCACCAAACAAGGTGCGGAAGAAATCACGATAAATTTGGCAATACTGTCGGATTGCAGAGGATGGGTCGCTTTCGATGCTCGCCGGCGGTTTTGCCGCTAACTCATTATAAGCGGATTGATATCGTCCCATAAAATCAGCATCTTCTGCGTCTACTAGCAAATCGACCCCGTTAATTGTGATTGTGTAAAAATCCGTCATAACTTACTTTTTAACCGCAGTGCTCTGGCTTGCTGATGTTTCAGCAACCGTATTTCCCGCAACGATCGTTGCGTTTTCGCAATCGTCATCCAAGGTAACTTTGACTGTCTTTTTTGTTCCTCTGGACTTAAAATCTCCGGAGTATGTCATGCAGTCTGTCGTGTCGCCGTTACTGGATGGTACGACTGTATAAGGTCTGACCGTCGCAGTATACTGACCGCCAGCGGTTGCCGATGTCATGTCAACAATCAAGATGTTTCTCACTGCATCGTATCCAGTCAGTTCATTTTCTGTAATTTTTACAATTTCTTCCAATGCTGGATGGTGCAGATAATAGTCAAAATTATAGTTAACGCTTTCAGAGTACGCTTTAACATCCGTCCGCTTTGTATCTTCATCGACATACTGACGTTCATACTCTTCAGAATTTGCGTTAAATGTCTGTGTCGTAAATCCTTCCAAACGACAATAGCCGGTTGCCTTGTCACCAAGCTTGACTTCCAAAAAAGCCAGCTTTTCCGACCGCTTTTTAAGTTTGAGTGTGTCAATTCCTACGCCCATTTTTTTAATACCTCCATGATTGTAAATAGGTGATTCGCAATTGTATCTGATAGCGTGATGTTTTTTCTGTCACCTCTACTGCATAACCGCTGCTAATCACTTGTATACTTCTGACTGTTTTCCATTTGCCAAAGTCCGGATAGATTCCGGCATCATCGTTCTGCTCGACCCAATCAGCGAACTTTTCGTAAAATTCAGAGTTCTGGATGTTTTGTATGACATCCCGTCCATACGGTTCCCGGCTGGAAAATGTCAGTTCGATTTGTCGGATGCTGGAACCGTCCACATATCGCTTTACAATTTGCTCGCTGGGAAGGATGTCAATGGTGTATTCGATTGGGTCAACGCCCAACCGGTCAACTCCTAAAATTCGCTGATTTTCCAGAAGGGGACAGGTGGAAAAATAGTCCCATACCGCCTGTACCATTGACAACAGCATCACTCTCCATCTATGATTTTTTGTGCACCCGATGCAATAGCGTCACCATGTGCAAGCATCGCTCTTTTTACCCAATAACGTCCACGCTTACCGCTAGACCGTCCCTTGTAATATTGCTTTTTTGCATAGGGGGCAAGGTAGCGAATCCTGCCGCTGCCGATTTTCGTTCCTAAAACGCCAGAATCTCGCAGCATGCCAGTCTTGAGCGGAACGTATGGGTCGCTTTTTCGCAGTACCTCACTGTCTACAAACTTCTGTGCTTTTTGCAGACGGTTGGAAAAATCTTTTGCAGTCGGCATGTGAATCTTAAAACCTGTAATCAATTTGCTGTCACCTCGATGTGCTGAACCGCTGCAGAGCCATATCGGCAGTCTGCAACCGCTGTAATGGTGTGTTTGTTTGGCAGCGTCTGTATTTCGTGCAGTTCTTTTTCTTCCGAAATAATGCCACGAAACAGCAGGTCATCCCGTGCCGGAACGTAGTCTGTCACAGATGATGCAGGAATGCAGACATAAATGCTGTCACTCTGCTGCACCTCTTTTCCGTTCTGTTGGCTGCCAATGGATTCTTCCCAGTACACGTTCTTGATGACGTGTCGACAAAAAACAGGACGGTGATTGACTGCCCCCTCTGGATGATAAATTGTAACTGCATTGCAGTTCGTAAACATCAATCACACCCCCGATACATCAGCCCTGTGCGTCCTAAATACCGCAGACAAATGCTGTACAGATAATCCGAAACACTTTTGCCGCTCAGCAGAGCCGTCAGCGTTTCCGCTGGCGTGCTGTATGTCACGCTGTAATGGTACTGCGTTTCGGACTTTTTTGCACCGTTGCTGTCTGTGCTGGCATACACCTGCCGCTGCAACTCAAATACCTCTGCCAACGCACACGCACATTTTTTGACAGGTTCTGCAAACGGTTCCGGTATGTTACTGGCAAGCCGCCCGAAGGTCACATTGTCGATATACTCCGATGCACGGGCGGCAGCCGTGCGAAATGCTGCCGCATCCGTGATGGATGTACCACAGTAAAAGTCTTGGTAATAGGGAAAATCTGCATAGACCATCCTTAAACCTCCGTCCGTTTCACATAGACGGTCTGCGGTTTCGAAATGCCAATGCCGTAGACCTTTCGACCCTGCACCGCAGAAGAACCAATGTATTCATTTGTCAGGTTTTTGATGGCAACCGGAACAGACCATTCCTGTACCCGATGACACCAGTTCGGGTGACCGCAAATGAATTCTGTGGTGGTCTTCTTGCCGCCAACAATCGTAGTATCTTCGAACATCGTGTTATTGGATTCAAAGACGTTGTATCCTGCGATTCTGCCGACTACGCCAGACTGCACCAGTTCCTGGGACAAGTCCCCCTGCCGGATGTAGTGGTCATCTGCCAGCAGCACTTCCATGAATTCTGGAGATGCAATCAGCCACCGCTTCCCATCGTTCGGCACGCCCAGACGGGACTGCGTTCGCTTTGCTGCCAGTACCTGCTTGTATGCAGTGCTGTCCGTGCAGGCGGTCTTTGTAGTTGCAATGGTGATGCCTGCGGTTTCCTCCAAAGCACGGATGCATTTCGTATCCATGGACAGCCCCAGAGAGTAACCAGCACTGTCCAGCCGTTCTGCGGTGATGCCGTCCGGAACGCTCTGTGCATCGAAACCGTCAATCATTTCATTGACCGCTTCATCTGTATCAATGTTAATGTCAAAGTAGGTGGTAGAGCCGGCAGAGATGGCGGCACCCTTCTGCTTGTCGTACTTCTTCACCTCTACTTCGGTGTCCCGAACTGGAACTTTGACCTTTCCAGCCTTCGGATTTCCTTCATAACGTGGGTTGAAAATGAGGTTGTCCTTGGTAACGAGTGTCGCACGCAGCTTTTCATCTACCAAACTCGAATACCGTTCCTGTGCAATATGTGGCATAAAATTTTCCTCCTTGTTACTGTTTCAGATTTGGGTTCATCTTGTAAAATTCCGTTTCCACACCGGAAAGCGTGGTTGGTGGGTTGCCGGAAGTCGCAGCGGCTGCCTGTTCCTGCGGATTTGGTGCAAAGGCATCCTCGTGGGATGTCCGGAACGCATTCACGATGTCGTCACCGCCGATGAGCGTATCGCCATCGAATTGCAAATTCTTTTCGGTCAGCAAATCCGTGATATGCTTTTCATACACATCATTTTTCAGTCCCAGCTTTTTCACATACTGGTTCATCTTTGTGCGGTACTCAAACGCTGCCCGCTCTGCTTCTGCCTGCGTCAGCCTCTGCTTGTATTCCTCCACACTGGCTTTGATGCCGTCAATGTCCATATCCTTGTAAGATTGGATGGTCTTGTTGGCTTCATCCAGCTGTGTTTTGGTGGCTGTCGCAGCGTCCTGTTCTGCCTTGATGTCAGCGGTGTAAGTTTCGGTAATTTTCTGCACCGTACTTTCATCTGTAACACCAAGGCTTTCTAAAAACTTTTGGTCAATCATGGTCTTGCTCCTTTCTGAATTTTGGTATAAAAATAGCACCTGATTGCTCAGATGCTGATTTGCTGATAGAAAGAACGCCGTACCCACAGGCTTGTTTGTTCTTGGTTTCCACCCTCCGCCAGTTTACCCATGGTCGGGGCAGTGATTACTCTACAATGTGCCAGTCCTCTGCCAGCATATCGGTCTGACTTGCAAGCCAGCCAATACAATACTTATTATCTGCCGTTTTCATAACAACAGTATCAGTAAACGGATAGCTTCCATCCCCGATTTCTTCCGTTAAAAGCTTTCCATCTGCGAGGTAAAGATACATTCCTTTGCCGTTCCACCCTTTTCTTGCAACTTTCTTTCCAGCTTTCATCGCTTCTAAAGCCTCGCCAAACGTCAAACTATTTTTTGTTTCTGCCATTGTAATTCCTCCTCAGGGCATGAAAAAAGCACCTCAGTGAGATGCTTTACTGATATAATAATTCATCGTAAATACTGTACAAACGTTTGCCAATTTCATTGACAGTATCTTCGTCATCCAAACCGATATCTAATATCGAATCATTTATTCTTGATTCAAATTCTGAATATTTATCATTTGGGACTTCAAATGCTACTTTTTCATTATTCTCATTTTCAATAGTTGAAATCAATTCTACTGATTCAGGAGATTTTAAATTCAAGAATTCAAAATCAGATTTACTTAAATGACAAATCATGGCACATTCCTTTTCTTCGGTGTAACTTGAATTAAATTACCAGTATTCGGATTTAATGAAACTTCACAGTTATGTGACTTGTATATATAACTTCCGTTCTTATGTTGTCTGACAGAACCATTCTTCAAAGCCTCAGCAATATCTTCCAGTTCCACTCCTGAACGCTTTGCACCTTCATGTGTAGGGTCGGAAATTGTACCAAACACTCGTTCTAAAAAATGATTACTCTGTGATTTGATTTCAATACCATTGCTGGTTGTAAGTCCGACCAGCTCTTTTTCTACTCGTTTGTGATACTCTTTATATTTTTCGTATCCAACAAGCGGTGATATCATACCAGAATCTACAGATTTAGAGTAAGTTTGCATCAATTTGTACTCATCAGGTTTATTATACATCATTTTCTTGAATTCTGCAATACTTTCAGGAGGATTTTTGATACCTTTTTGCCGCATTGTATTTCTAAAACTGGAATTGTTCGCCTGCACTGCCCGTTGAGCCTCAGACCGCCCGAACCCATACACCTGTTCTCTAAACCGGTCACGGTTCTGTCCGGTCTGCTTGCAGAAGTCTTTCAACTTTTCCTCATTGGCTTTCAGATGCACCGCAGACTTGCTGTATTCCGCCTGTGCGGCTGCATTGGTCACTTTGTCCGTGGCACTGTTCACGCCCTCTTGTGCAGTGATGCAACGCCGCTTCCAGGCACGCACTCTTCGTTCCTGTGCTCGCTGCATCTGGCTGACTTCATATTCCGTGTACAATTTCCCGTTGTACGAAATACAAGGTTCATCCAGCTTTTTCAGCTCTTCCGGCGTGTAATTCGGTGTGCTGAACCCTGGATAATAAGCATGCCAGTTGTGGCGGCAGTTCCAACCTTTGAACCCTTCGCCGCTGCCATAGCCGATTTCAGAGAGGGTAAAAACTCGCAGCCCGTCAATGATTTTTCCGGCATCTTTTCCGGTTATTGTAACAAAGCTGCCCCTGCCATTTTGCATGGTCAGGTCTTGCTCCGCTGTGTGCAGTGATCTCCATGAGATAGCAGCCTGCATCTTCCGCCTGCCGCAGGGAAACCGCTGCCGCTGTCTGACTGACACCCGTCAGCACGCACCGCCGAACAGCAACATCCATGCGGTCTTTGTGTTTGGTTGGATAAACAACTTCTGCTCCTGTATCCGCTAAGGCTCGCAGAGCGTTCATGATTGCTTCCTGATAACTGAATGCCCCAGAGGACACCTGCATATATATCCGGTCACAGGTCTGAATAAATGCGGTCTGCGTCTGTGTTGCGGTCGTGCTGACCAGATTCTGCATCGTGCCAAGTGTCTTTTTATATCCGGCTTCCAGCACCTGTCGGGGGCTGCTGTCCTGCCGGATGTCAATGGGCAACGCTCCGGCAGCTTCGTGCAGGCTGTTGTCAATCTCGACCGTTTGCACGCCTGCATCCTCGAACAACGCTTTGACCTGTGCTGTGCATGCATCTGTGCGGTCGGCAATCAGCTGCACAATGTCATCATACAATAAGCCGGCAGCCTGTAAGACTTCCAGCTGATGCTTCGATGCCTCCGAAACATACCCCATTTTCAGGATTCTGCGAATGACCGCTGACAAAATATCGTCCTCTAACTGCTGGTATAGAGCAATGATGCGGTCAGCAGATGGTTCGTACTGCTGCCGCATTAAAATGCACCGCCGTCAAATAAACCGCCTGCATCCTGCTGTTCGGGCAACATCTGCAACGCCTCTGCTTCATCACATCCAAAGTACCATGACAACAGCAGCTCCGGCTTCAAGACACGAGCCTGTACCATTTGCAGGCGGCGTTGAAATTCCTTGTCTGTGTCTTCCAGAACCCCATCACCGAACGTGCAGGATACCTCTGCCGGCTTTGTGTGGCGGTTTGCGTAATAATCCCGATAGTACTGAAATCCGTACAGCAATTGTTCCAGAGCGGCTTGCAAGTTGCCCTGAATGTCGCTCACTCGCACAAAGGAACGCTGCTTACTGCTTTTGATTTCTTCAGCAGTCTTTTCAACGTCTGAAACTTCGGAAAGCGTGCCGTAACTCAGACCAGCCGCCGATTCAATCCGCCGCAAAATCTGATTCAGGGCATTGAAATAGGAAGTGTCCCGAATCTCAGGGGAAAACGTGTTGAAAATGGTGTTACCCGTTCCGGTTTTCTCCAGACAGTGATACATCCGTTCCCGTCCTTTTGGCAGGATGGGCTGGTTTGTACCCGGATGGAAGCGGAATAAATCCTCGCTGGCATCAATCGCCCGTTCAGAAGATTCCAGTTCCCAGAGAATCCGTTCCCAGTGTACATCTGCGTCATGAATCAGATCCACAGCGTCCGCATAAGCAGACACCCCCAGCGGTGAAGTCGGGTCAATGTTGTTTGCTTCTGGCATCTGGAACATCGCAAACAGCGGCTGGGATACATCGTAGTATGTTTTTTGCGGCAACAGATTTGCCCATTGCGGTACTTCCGACAAATCGCATTCCAGCCCCAGCGTGCCAGGCGTAGGGGAGCGGAAGCACCGCTGCTGAATGGTGTGGGTGTGTACCCGTTCATCGAACTGGTGGAACTCCAAACGGGTGTAACATCGCTTTTCCAGCACCAGTTCTTCCGGGCAAATCACTGCCGTGCAAGCATCGTTTGTATAGCGGACTGGCAAATACTGATTCTGTGCCACAAAATCAATTTGCAGCCCGTTGTGATAATACGGCTTTAACAGCAGCCCACCGGATGCAATGCCGTAATCCAGCTTCTGCCGCAGCATTTGTTTGGTATGCTGTAGGGGCAGCTGTAATTCTGTGTCTTTCGTGTCCAGTACAAATTCCGTCAATGCCAGCCGCTTCAGTTCTCGTGCAATCATCGCCGGCAGCCGGAGCGGCTTTACACGTTCTTTTTGCCAGTTTGCACGGTTCTGGTATAGGTCTTCCCAGAGTTGCAAGGCGGTCTGCATATCGCCGGACAATAAACAAGGCAGCCCGAAAGCTGCCGCAATTTCATTTGCTTGTATCATCGCATCACCTCCTCCGGATGGTTTTCAGCGTTCTTGTCATGGCAGTACGCACAAAGTACCGCATATCGTCCATGGCATGGTCATTTTCTTTAATGGGGCGGTCTTCTGCAGCGGATTCATCCCAGCGATACAACGAAAATTCCCGAATGATGTCTGTGCAGTTGTCGCAGATGTGCAGGTATTGCATTTGTAGCAAGCTGGACGTGTCCCGGATGCCGTTTAATACGCTGTTATCTGCCTGCCAGACCCGAAACAGCCCGTGCCGCCGGATGCACTCGATGAAGGATGCAGCGGACGGGTCAACGATGACTGCCCGAACTTTGTCGGCAACGTCTCCGGCAAGCTGCTCCAACGCTGCGTAATGTTCCTCATCGGTTCGGGGTGTTTTGGTCTTTCGTCCGTCATAATAATATTCTCGCAGGCGGATTGCGTGTCCGTCTGGCTGCAAGTACCACAGCCCTGCACTGGTTGGGTTCAGCGTACCGTAATCGCAGGAAATGTAATAATCACCACCAGGCTGTAACTCAGGATGGTGGGTGACATGCACCGCCTTGTCAAACATCGGGTAAATCAGCCCTTCTGCAACGCACCACAGCCCTTTGATATAGCGATTATAAAAGACTCCGGTATACAACCGTTCTGCATCTGCAATTTGCTCTGGCGACAGAATGGGGTTGTCCTGCATCGTGAAATGTAAGTGCAACGCCTTTTTCTGACGGGTGTTGCAAATCCACTCTTTATAGAACCAATGTTCCGCCGATTCCGGATTGCAGTTGAACCAATATCGGGCTTCTGGCTCTGACAGCGTTCTTGCAACTGCCTGATCCACAAAGGACTTCGGCATCAATGCCACTTCATCAAAAAGGACACCACTTAATGTGATGCCCTGTACCAGTGTATAACTGCTTTCGTCTTTGCCGCCGAAGATGAAGAATGTATTGGTGTGGCTTCCGCTTCGGACGATAATTCGCTTATTTTCCCCACGGATGTATTGTAAAGAATAATAGTCGGTAATGTCCGGCATATTCAGCAGCGGCAGGATGATATTGCGTTCTGTGCTGCTGATGGTCTTTCCGCAGATGCCGAAATTTTTCCCGTCAAAAAATCGCATCGCCCAATGTACAAAGCCCAGAATCATAGAAACGGTTTTGCCGGAACGCACTGACCCGTCACAGATGATTGCTTTCCGATTTTTGAACTTGGTCAGATGTGCCCATTTCAGCACCAGTTTCTGCTTCGGCGAAAGTTTCGTAATTGGTTTCATCGTCTGCTCCTAATGTTTCATAAAGTTTGGATGTTTGGTCTTGCAACTGATTGGATGCGGTCTGTTTGCCACGTTCTCGCAATTCAAAGTATAAGCGGATTGCCTGTAGATTTCCAGCTTGAATCTGTTTGCAGAGCGATTTCCAAACCATTGCAAGTTCTGCATCTGCGTACTGAGCAACCAACTGATTCACCAACGCAACAAAGTCCGGATTCCTCAACCAGCGGTAGAGCGTAGTCCGTGAAACACCGGCTTCTCTTGCAATCTCTTCTTTCGTGCCGGAGAAGTCCGGATTTGCAAGCAATTCCGCGGCAATTGCCATGCGTGCATCTATGATGTTGCATTCTGTTTTTGTTTCATTTTGTTTCATCCTCCCTCCCTCCGTTTTTCAGGTATAAAAAATCCGGACGGGAGAACTTCCCATCCGGATTTCATTTTTCGATATTACTATTATAGCACATTGTAACTGTGTCAAACAAGTCCAACTTCTAATAGTTTCAAAGCCATTTTATGCATCCTTTTGGACTTTGATTCTGAAATGTACATCTTCCCGTTAATCCATTCCCATTTTTTCCCTTGCACATACCGATACCGCATCAATACCCGTAAATCCGGCGGCAGTTTTGAAATTTCCTGTTCTACCTGTCGGATGTCTTTCATCAGGCTGCCTTTTAACTGTTCATACCAATTCGATAGTTCTTCCAGCCGCTCCACGTACGTCTGCACGGCTGGAATCGGCTCACCTTTATGCTTTGGCTCGCTGTCATAGCAAACCGCTCTCGTACTGCGTGCATCTGCCTGAATCTCTGTAAGCAGCGTTTCAATTTGATGCAGTTCTTTCCATTTTGCGTTGCATTGTTTCAGGTCTTCTTTTGTCATCCTCATTTCTCCTTTGTTTTCAGCTGGATTTTCATGAAGTCAATCTGATAATCCTGCTTGAAATGCTGCATTTGTTCCAGTGCGTCCGGTGCTTTACCAAAGATGGGCGGTATTTCAGCAATGGACTGTAGATTCTCAAATAGTCTGTTCAGCCGTTTCTGTTTCCATCCATAGTGCCATTCCAGCGTCACAAACACCATCGCCATGCCTTGATAGATAGCCATTTTGTGACTATACTCAACCTCGTTCTTGTTATACAAGTTTTTTCGCTGTAAGGCTGGGTTCTTCATTTGGATTCCCCCTTTTTACCGATTTCCGGCTATATCCAACGCTGCCAGCTGCTGCATCGCCGCAATCGCCGTGTCAATTGCTTCAATGTCACGCACAAAGGCATTGTCTTCTTCATCGTAGTCTGCAAAGCCCTCACGGTCATTGCGTAAATCTTCCAGCTGTCTGACTGCTCTTTGCAGTTTTTCAAGTGGTATGTGTTCTCCCTTTTCTGATCTGGTTTCAAGCCGAAGCATATTTCCGTGCTCGTCAACGGAAACCAACGTTACATCATGCTTGAGAGCAACTGCTGCAACAGTAAGGTCAATTCCTCCTTCCTGCCATAAATCAATACCGCCAGTAAACGTCATTGACGCAACGCCAGCATACTTGTCATCAATCTCAACAATCAGCTTTTTCATTTTAATTCCTCCTTTTCTGCCGCCGTGATCTGTACAAACACGCCCGGAACATCCGCCCAGTACTTTTCTACCACTGCACTGTAGATTTGCTTGTCATCGCCCCAGTAGTGCAGTCTGGTCATGATGTCGAACAACGCCTTGCACAGGTTGTCCACGTCTGGCTTGTTGGTATAGGGTTCGCCATCCTGATGCTTTGCCTTTCTCGGATAGCACCACTTCACCACAACTCGCACCGCACCATGATACGGCTGTTCAGGGATGTGCTTCATCAGGTGGGCTGCAAGCTTGGCTTCCGCCTCGCCGTTGTTCCGCTTGTAGAAGTGATGCACGCCGTGCTTGTCAACGGTGTGTCCTTGCTGTTGGTGCGTACTGGTTGGCGGTATCATCGGCATAAAAAAAGTCGTCATATTGTTTCCTCCGTTTCTGGTTTTTCAAGTCTGCGTTTGTCAATGAAATGCAAAGTGCTACAAGAGTGCCGTGCATTCGCACTCTTGTCACTTTGTCATTGACCTGTCAACAATCAAACAGTATATATATATACACTGTTTGACAGCAGTTTTTGACACCTTACTTTTTTCTATAAATATTTCCGTTTTCGATTTGAAACGCTGCATTTTCTTTCACGCGGTTTTTTACCGTATTATAAGATACGCCCAAATACTCCGCCATGTTTTGAACCGTCACCGCACCATCCAGATTGCAGGCGTGAAATGCATTCAGTAGAGCCGCTTTCTTATCGACTTTCTGTGCCGCATAGGTTTCCTTTGTCTTTTTGCCCCGTTTCTGATTTCCACGTTGATACGGATGCATCTCGCTTTCTGACTGCAAATCTTTCAGCACACCAGTGGTATCTTCCACGTGTACCGGATACCGAAACCACAGATTCTTCGGCTCGAACTTCGGGAACTCTCGCAGCGTACCATCCAGCCGCCACGCCGTCCGCTGTCGCACCGTCCGTTTGATGGTTTCTATCTCGCTGAGAAACGCTTCATAGACGGCTGGCGGCAGATTGTCCTGACACAGTTTCAGGGCTTCCACATGGCTCAGCAGGGCATCCGGCGAGGCATCCGCCAACACTGCCGGAGCGTGCCGCCGCAGCTGCTCCACGCACGCATCACAAATAGCCGTGTTGGTTTCCTGCTTGCGGATGTCCTCGGACAGTTCCAGTTCTGTCATGTCAAGCAGGGCATCGGGGTCGCGGGCAAACACCCCCGAACCGGATGCTCGATCCATGCTGCGTTTGCCGCCCTGAGCCCCCTTGCTGTGGTGGTGGCAATAAATCACCGCACACCCCAACTGCGTGCACACCTTGTCAAACTGGTTGCAGAAATGTGCCATCTGGTCAGCACTGTTTTCATCGCCCGTGATGACCTTGTAAATCGGGTCGACGATGACAGCAATGTACTGTTTTTTCTTGGCTCGCCGAATCAGTTTCGGGGCAAGCCTGTCCATCGGCTCGGTCACACCACGCAGATTCCAGATGTCAATGCTCTGGAGATTCGCCGCCGGCAGTTCCATTGCCTGATAGACATCCCGAAACCGATGCAGGCAGCTGGCTCTGTCCAATTCCAGATTGACATACAGCACACGCCCCTTTGCACATTGCCAGCCCAGCCACTGCCTGCCCTCAGCAATCGCAATGGACATTTCAATGAGGGCGTAGGATTTGCCGGCTTTGGAAGGTCCTGCAATCAGCATTTTGTGTCCCTGCCGCAGCACGTTTTCAATGAGCGGCGGCGATAGTTCCGGCATGTGTTCCCACGCTTCCGCCATGCTTTCAAACTCTGGCAGGTCATCGGTGACACTGTCGATGTAGTCCTTCCACTCTGCCCACGAACCCAGCCCGATGTTGGTTGCAACTAAGAATTGCTTCTTTCCGTTTCGCATCACGCCCGGCATTCTGGATAGACGGGACGGGTTGCGGTTCTGGCGGTCGACTTTCAGCCCGTTCTTGTCGCAAACGTCATAGAGGAAATCCACTCGCTTCCGGTATTCCTCGTAGTTGGGGGCATCCACTCGCACAATGGCGTGTAGGCTCTTGCCGCCGCTGTAAACCAAGCAGGCAATGGGCAGCTGCATTTCATGCAAGATACCGTTCTGCCGTTCGATGTCCAGCACATCGGATTCTACCAACGCAAACCGATATTCCGTGACATTTTCGTTCTTGCCGCCCTTGCCATCCAACGGGTTGAAGCGAATCCATGCCCCCGCTGCTTCCATGTAGTCCCCGAATACTGCTCCGATGTCCTCGCCGCACTGGCTCAGAGCCTCCAGCAGCTGCCCAGCGGTGCGGTCGCAGCAGCCGGAGGTTGGCACATACTTGCCGTCTTTTTTCTTCCATGTTTCTGTGACATAGCCCACGAAATCATCTGCTTCAAACAGCGTTTCGATATATTGGGAAAGTTCCTGTGCTGGATTCCATGTTTCCGGCTCTGGAATGGGGATGTCCTGTGCTGCTTTTCGGCTGGTAACCACATAATCTTCCCCAATGGTGTCATCCCAGTTCAAGGCATGAGATTCTTTTTTGGAATACTGGGGGCGATAGCCGTTTTCCACTGCCAGATGCACAATCGTTCCGGCAGTGACGGGATGTTCGCAGCCTGCAAAGGTTCGCCATTTCTTTTCGCATTCGCCCTTGTGATAACGTGCAGCATCTCGCTGTGACCAGACATCCCAGAGTGAACAGTCATAGCCGGCATCTTTCAACGCCATGCCCACGCTGCACCATTCCTGATAGGTTAAGGATGCAGGGTCGATGTAGTCCAGCAGTTCGTCTAAATTGTTATTTTTGTAGGTGTCCAAAAAATCATCCTTTCTGTTGACAAAATCGTAAGTTCATGCTATACTGAAACCAAAAAAAGCACGCCATTTTACATGGAAACGGAGGTCATATGTATGAGTACCAAAGAAGCTGCAATGGAAATTCTGAACTGCATGACGGAACAGCAGTTGCAGGAATTTGTAAATCTGTTCCGCAGCATTATGGAGATTCCGAATGAAGAAACACGGGCGGTGTTGGAGGACGTAAAGCAGGGAAAGAATCTGGTCGGGTCGTTTTCTTCCGTGAAAGAACTGATGGAGGACTTGGATGCTGAAGATTGAATACCATAAGTCTTTTAAAAAAGATTACAAACGGATCAAAAAGCAAGGATACAGCATTGCAAAGCTGGAAACGGTGATTGCTCTGCTGGCAGAAGAACAGCAGCTGTCAGAATCTTATCGGGATCATGCCTTAAAAGGAAATTATGATGGGTTTCGAGAATGCCATATCCAGCCGGACTGGCTGCTGATCTATCGCATGGAAAAAGACCGGCTGGTCTTGATTCTTTCTCGCACGGGCAGCCACAGTGAACTTTTTGACAAATAACAGACAGACAGGCAGACTGCATCAGGCGGTCTGTCTTTTTTATTTTTCCGGCACATACTCCGCCGCTGAGATCGTCCTCGGCACACGCCAGCCATTTGCAGCGATGCGGTTAATCAGATTTTTTGCCGCATCGAATTTCCAGCCGCCAACGTGCTGAAAGCCGTACTTTTCCAAGCAGCGAATTTGTTTTGGCGTTGCCAGTCCGCTTTGCTGCCGCTGAGCCACCGCACGCAGAATCTGTTCTGCTTTTCCGGCACTCTCTACGGCATCGGGGTTGATGCCCCGTTTTTCCAGGTCTTTTTTCTGCTGGGCGGTCGGGGGGTTGGATTCCCACCCGAACGCCGGAACATAGCCAGACAAATCCTGCGACTGAATCGACAGTTCATATTGCAACGGGTCGACCAGCTTCGATTTTCGTTTTTTCATCGCTTCCAGCTTTTCGGCAAGTTTCGCTTCTTGGTCTGCGACTACGTCTTCGGATGCCCGATTCTCTGCTGCTTCGATGTCAATCGGGATGCCGACTTGCTCTTCCAGCTGCTGGGTCATCTTCTGCTGCACGGCTTCGTCCTCGCAAATCAGGCACGCCGGACGGCAGAGTTCATGCTTTTCGGTATTCCACAAAAAATCCAACAAGAGTAAGTGGTCTTTGCCCTCTGCCAACCGTGTGCCACGCCCAACCATCTGACAATACAGAGCACGCACTTTGGTTGACCGCAGCACGACCACGCAATCCACATCCGGACAGTCCCAGCCCTCTGTGAGCAGCATGCTGTTGCAGAGCACGTTGTACTTGCCATCCGCAAAGTCTTGCAAGATTTGTTCTCGGTCATCGGATTCGCCGTTGACCTCTGCCGCACGGAATCCATGCTGACAGAGGAAATCACGGAACTTTTGAGAGGTTTTGACCAGCGGCAGGAATACCACGGTTTTGCGGTCGGCACAGTGTTTTGCCATTTCGGCAGCGATCTGATCGAGATAGGGGTCTAACGCTGTGGCAATCTCTCCGGGCTTGTAATCGCCGGCAGTTGTTCCAACCTGTGTAAAGTCAATCTGAATCGGGACGGTCAATGCCCGAATCGGGGTTAAGTATCCCTCGTGGATTGCCTGCGGCAGGGTGTATTCATACGCCAAGCTATCGAACACCTTGCCCAGATTTTGCTTGTCGCCACGGTCTGGCGTTGCCGTTACGCCCAGCACATGAGCACCGGAGAAGTGATTCAAAATCACCTGATAGCTGTCCGAAATGGCGTGGTGTGCTTCGTCAATGATAATCGTCTGGAAGTAATCGGCAGGGAACTGAGCAAGGCGTTTCTGCCGCATCAGGGTTTGCACGCTGCCCACAGTGACCCGATACCATTGCCCCAGACAAGTTTGTTCTGCCTTTTCTACGGCACATTTCAAGCCGCTGGTGCGTTCCAGCTTGTCCGCTGCCTGTTGCAGCAACTCGCCCCGATGTGCCAATATCAACACCCGATTGCCGCTGCGAACTTCGTCTTCGGTGATTTTTGCAAAGACGATGGTTTTGCCGCAGCCGGTGGGCAGAACCAGCAAGGTGCGGTTTCTGCCCTCGTCCCACTCCCGATGCACGGCGGTGCGTGCCGCCTGCTGATAGGGTCGCATTTGCATCTTGTATCACTCCTTAAAACTGACCTTTGTTCCAGCCGCCCTGCGGTGACTGCCACGGCTGCGCGTTGTTCGGCTGCGGTGCGGTGTAGGGCTGCTGTGGGGCACTCTGAGCAAGCTGCGGCTGGTCATAGGATGGATACCACTTTTCAATCTGGTTTGCCTGTCCAATGCCGCCATCTTTTTTGTCATAATTGCGGATTTTCACGTGACAAATGCCGCTTTTCCCGTTGACTTCCTGCCAGTTCATCCGTGCAGCCTGTCCCTTTTGCTTCATGCCGATGCTGGCGAAAAATTCCGACAGCTTCCATTCCATCTTTGTGTGCAGGAACAAGTTTTCCTGCAAGAGTACGCTGTTCCCGTCCGGGCTGAATACACGAAAGTGGAGAATTGCCTTGTTGCAAGGCGGAATTTTGTCAGAGCCGTTGTGTCTGGCACGGTCGAACTTCTCCACGGTGAAGCGATAATCGCCCTCCGGCAGCAGAATGAAGCTGCTTTCCTGCTGGATTTCATCATCCCAGCCCAATTCGTGACCCTGTGCAGTTGTGTTGTAGTTTTCCATGAAAAATACCTACCTTTCTAAATTTACCTTGATTGGTTTTGTTTGCTTGCATTAAAACGGGACGTTTCGGTTCTGCTGAATCATATCGAAGATGTTTTTCCACCATGGGATGCACCAGCCCTCTACGAAATCCTGCGGATACTGATTGACGGGCATATCTTCCGGAAAATATCCCTTTTCCCCAACAACCTGTTGCAGTTCTTCAGGGGAAACGTGATTTGCTTCCATCAGCTGTGCAAGCTGCGGAAAGATGCCGTCCAACGAATCCGGCGTTGTAACAATCGGCGTTGCAGTTGCAAAATCCTGTTCGGTCGGCAGTCCGGCAGCCTGTGCCTGTTTCACAAGCTGTTGTGCTTTGGATACCGGTGCAGGGGCAGGGGGAGTAGCAAAGAGGGAAGCAATCGAAGCGTATTCCAGCGGCAGCATCTCGGGCAGCCCGAACCGATTCTTTGCATCCCACCATGCGGACTTTGTGGTATACATGACCCGATTGCAGGCGGTTGCCTTGTGTTTTTTTCCCTTGTCATCGGTTGCAATTACATGCGTCTGGAACGCCAGAAACAGGGTGATGTCCGACCACTCTTTTAATAGTGGTGCAATCTTGTTGGTCGTCTTGTTTCCCAGCTTCAATTCCCAGTGGTCATATTCTGCATCAATTTCCGGCAGAGAGGCTTTTCGGGTGATTGCATGGCAGAGCAAAGCGACATGGATGCCTGCCTGAATGAGCCGTTCGGTGCTGTCCAAAAACCGCCCGATTTCTTCGGCTTCATACTCCCAGCCCTTGCCGTAGCCGAAGCCCTCGATGCCGTTCACGTTGTGTTTGCTGCACAGCTGTGCAATGGCAAGGCGTTCTGCCCAGTCGAAGGTATCAATGACGACCGTCTGATACTGCCGCTGTACATGAGATTCCAGCACAAATTGCAATTCCTGCTGCAACATCTCCCAGCTGGTGGGCTTCGGCAGCCGCCGGACGTTCATTTTTGATGTGCTGCCCTCGCAGTCCAGAAATACCGCCCCTGGCAGTTGTGCCGCCAGCGAAGACTTGCCAACGCCTTCCTGTCCATAGATGACCAGCTTGATGCCGGAACCCGTCTGAATGCCGTTTGTTTCTTGAAAATCCATTTGAAATGCTCCTTTACTGATTTTTTGCGTGTGAAGAAACCTCCTTTCACTATACAGCGATTTTCGGGAAAAACTTGTATGCAAACGTACAAGTTCCGAAACGGTTTTACAGTTTCTTCACAACTTTTAGAAGTTCTGTCAATTTTGCCGCTTGATTTTTGTGCAGTTTTTCAAAAGACCCCAGCTTCCCATGTCGGCGGCTGTTTGGTTGGATTGCTTGGTTCGGTCGGGAAAACAGAATAGCCGTCTTCGATGAGAATGCTGCATTCATCGCCGGTAGAAACGCGTGTGGCGATTGCCTGCAAGCCCTCTTGCTCCAGCCATTGCCCGAATGCCTGTAACGTGCTGCTATCCATCTGTTCCAGCTTGTCCAGCAGCACAAAACCGCAGTCTGGATTCAGTTTGCGAACAATGGCAGTTGCCACACGCAATTGTTCCGAACCACTCATGCTGTCCCACTGTTTGCCGTGATACTGCAACGCACCGTTTTCCACCGTCAGCCCTTCTAACGGCAGGTCAGCGGATTGCAGCAAGTCTTGCTTTTCTTGCCGGAGTGCGGAAATCTGTTCGGTCAATGCTTCGTAATCCTGCCGATAGGTCTTTGCTTCTTCTTCGGCGTGTTCCTTGTTCAGGTTGTCCCGAATTTTCATGTTGATGGCATCTATTTCCGCAATGCTCTTTTCCAGTTCGGCGGTAGATTCGTCCTGCAAATCCTGTGCGGACATCTGTGCAATCCTTGCATTCTGTTCTGCCTGTTCCAGTCGTTTTTTGGCTGCGTCATAGGCTGCCTGTGCAGCAGTGAGTTCCTGTGCATACTGAACGGCATGCTCTCGCTTTCGCTGATTTTCGCCGTTTCGTGCCAGTATCGCTTGCTGTTTTGCAAGGAGTTCTGAGGCAGAAACAGGCGTACTGGGGACATTCTCCCAGCATTGCAACTCTGAAGCATATTTCTGCTTCTGGTCTGCGATTCTGCCGATGGCGGTTCTCTGGTTGTACAGGCGGCTTTCTTCTGCTTCCAGCTGTGCGAGTTGGTCGCCAATGCCAATGATTTGCAGCAGAATTGCCGCCTTTTCCTTGTCGGATGCATGCATAAACTTTGGCAAGTCCAGTGCTAACGCAGACAGGAACGAGTTTAGCAGCTGCTGTCCTGCCTTGTTCCCGTGTGGGTCGATGACTTTCAGGCTGCTGTTCTTGCCCTTTCGCTCCACAATCAGCCCGTTGGACAACTCTACATGCAAGATGGGGTCAGTGTATGCTCCATCCCTTGCCGCAGCAGTAGGCTTGTACTTGTCGCCGCCCAGTGCCCATGCAATCGCATCCAGTACGGAGGTTTTGCCCTGGTTGTTGTTGCCGCCGATGATGGTCAAACCGTTTGCAGACGGTTCCAGCTTCACCGCCTTGATTCGCTTAACATTTTCGATTTCCAGACTGTTGATTTTCACGCTCATTTTTCGTCCTCCCGATGTAGTTGTTCGTCTTCCCACTGGCTGTTATGTCGCCGCCATGCAACCCAGACCCAGAAGAGTGCCATTGCAATGCCGCCTAAAATCATTGTTTGCATGTTCTTTTGCCTCCTCTTTTATCCTTTTTCCTGCAGTGTTCGCAGGTTAAAAGCTGCTTGTCCTCTCGCTTCCTGCCGCATCGGGTGCAAAGCCCAGCGGCTCGCCATGCCGCTCTGACTGCTTTTTTCTTCGCCGACCGTTCTGCTTTCTGCTCGGGCGTTAATCCGGCGTACCGAAAACGGTTGCTTGCATTCATCGCTTCCCGGCATGCTTGGCAAGTAACAAGCCCGTCCGTTGCGGAAGCGTTACGGCATCGCACGCAAACATGGTGGGCTTTATACCAGTTGTAGCTTGCCAGCGATTCCAGGTTCTTATTTAAACGCTGTTCTGGGGTCATTTTATCACCTCAATTTTTGGGCTGTACACCTCGTCCCTGCAGCAGCTCAATGCAGCCAGGAACGTGGCTTTTTTGATGTCATCATCCAGCGTTTCCGTGATGCTGATAAACGCCGCCAGCAACATCTTAGCTGCATCTGCTCTGTTGAGCCCCATTGAATGAATGCGAACATCATGTTGATTCCAGTCACCTTTTACAACGATTTTTCCCATCTTTTCGCTCCTCTCTATCATCTTCCAGGAGAAAATCATACTCCCCAGAAGTATCATTCCGAACCTTGTCTGCAAATCCGCAAGCATTCACGCCGAAGAGCATCCGTAGCAAGTCATCCGTTGTGAACTGCATTTCCGGATTCACACGGACGCTCCGAACGACAGGTTTCGCCATTAGCTTCACACTCCTTTTCCTTCTTTCGGTTCTTCATCTCGCACCATGGACAGATGAAAAAACCTGTTTTCTGAATCGGAACGTTAAAATCCAAGTCACACTGCTCGCAGTACATGTATTTGAACCCGTTCCGATATTCAACTTTCTGGCTCATGCTCTGCCATCCGTTCTGGATGTTCTACGAACTCCGGATTCCGTTTGTAGAACTCCACAATCATCATCGCCAACGCTTCATAGACCGAACGGTCTGCCTGCTCCTTCGCTGGCACAACGCTGACTTCCATTGGTTTTTTCATCCTGCATTTCCTCCACAAACCGTATTTCTGTTCGCATTTGCAATTGCCATACCAATTGCAGCCCATGTAACCTGTTTCTGTTCTTCCTGCGGCAATACGCCAAGTACAGTAAGCAGCGTAGACAATTCCTGCACATCCACCGATAAATGCACATTTGTGCAAATTTGATGGAGGGCAGCTAATGTGCTTGCATTCAGCATAAAATCACATCCTTTCTAATAGGTTTGGTTTGCTGCTTCGGGGAATCTGGCAGCAGCAAACCAATGTGATCCGCACAGTGCTGCTTGCCATCCAGCCCCAGATACAAAGGCACACCGCTGATGTGACAGTTCACACAGCAGGGCTTTTGTTCATCCTGATTCATGTTCTGTTCCTCCTGAAATTTTGTGGATGCTGCGGAATTGCACCGCACAGCAAAGCTGCTGGTCACTCAGACGCATCCCATTATGCGGTGATACGCTCACCGCAAAGCGTGTTAGTATAAGGCAAAGGTTGGAGGTAATTGCCCACGATGCTGCCACATCGTCCCCGTGTTGCCGGTAGGGCAGCAGGTGGCTTATTTGTTGTCTATCTCTTCAATCTTTATCGCCGTGAAAAATTCGGCGTGAGCTTGGCTGATACTGATGTTCTCTCGCCCAAGAAATTTTTCGATTTTTCCTTTGAATTCTCTGCGTTCATTTTCACATCGTTGAACTTCAGCTATATACTCTTCACGACTGTTGAAGAAAGTGTCGGAATCCGGCATTTCACTTGTTAACCAACGCCACAAAGCTTCTCCGCTTACGTGAATGTTCCATATGGTAACAAGGAAATTTTTGTTTTCAGCCGAATAATCGTCTACAAATTCGGACTTTGAAATAATTTCAATTTCAAAAAGTTCAATGGAAAGTTTCATTTTCGTTCCCTCTCTTTTTTAATTTCAGCCAAGCGTTTCGGTTCTCTCCTGCCTGCTGGTTTAAGTTTTCCGCTGCCTGTCCTTGACTGTGGTTTTATCAAAGGTCTTCGTTTCGTGCCTTCGATGATATTATTATAGCACGTTATGAAGACTATGTCAACACTTTTTCAAATAAAAAGTACACAAAAAGAAGCCGTTTAATTTGTGCAATAGTTACAATTCGTGCTATTTAGCAGTTTCGTTATTGACAGGGTCTTCATTTTGTGCTATCCTTTAAAAGAGGAGGTGATTAAATGAATGTAGAACATTTGAAACTTGCAAGAAAGCAAAGTGGTATGACGCAAAAAGAAGTAGCGGATAATATCGGAGTAGGGCAGTCTACTTATAAAAACTATGAATGCGGCATCAGAGAACCAAACGGCGATACTATTGTAGAACTTGCAAACTTATTCGGCGTAACCACGGACTATCTGCTCGGGCGAGAGCCTGCTCCGGATGACCCGATTGAAACGCTCTCCAGAGAATTAAACCTGAATCTGTACGAAAAAGCAATTGTGACAGCGTATCTTGCAATGGACACAAAAAGCAGGACAGATTTGGTAAAAATGGTGCAAACTGTAGCAGATGCCGTTCAGAACGGGACGGAATCCAAGTATACATACACCATACAAGTTGCAGCCCGTGGCGATGCAGCGAAGAGCCGGCAGGAGCAGGGGGAAGATGTGACCGTATCCACAACCCTTGGGGCGGTGGAAGACCAGATGGAAGAAACGGCGAAAACGAAAGAAGAAGCATCGTCCTGACAAGAATTTTGAGAAAATAAGTAGGGGAGTTGTTTTGAGTGTCTCCCTCTTTACGAGGGAGTGGATTGAAATGTGCCAGACGGATGCAAATCTTGCTTGCAAGAAATAAATTTTTAACGCATCCGCTGGAACGGCAGGTATTTGAACAGTTTCAACAGTTTATCAACAATTTTTAATCAACGAAAAAAATTCCATCGAAGAGGTTGACATACCTGCTCCGGTGGGATTTTTTGTAACTGTTTTTATTGATACTATGCAAATTCGACAAATTGATTTTGTTTATTTCTCTAAATACGGTTACAAATAGGTTACAAAATCGGTTATAACTTGCTTTTGCATCCGATACTTGCTATAATAAAATAAAAGAGGGTAAAACAATTTTGCCCAATTAAAAAAGGAGTGTATTGAAATGAAAACTTGCCCAAATTGTGGCGAAACGAACGGCGAAGCAAACGACAAGTGCTATAAGTGTGGCACGGACTTGTCGCAGATTTCTGGGGAAAAGCGGTATTGTGAGTATTGCAAAGAAATCTATGCACCGAAAACAAAAGAATGTCCAAAATGCGGAATGCCTACGATTGTATATGACCCGATTACAATGTCACAGGTACATAACGCCGGCGGTGTAGAAATATGGATGTACGTCATCGCATTTTTGATTCCGATTGTAGGACTTGTCCTTGGATGTATTCAGGTTGGCAAAAACGACAAAACTGGCGGGAAAAACCTGATTATAACGTCCATTGTGTCGTTTGTGCTGTACGTGATTGTCGTGTCTGTAATCTCCAACCATAAAGCAAAAAAGGCAGAAGAGGAACTGTCAAGCTTGTATGATAGTTATAGCTACAGCTATAACATTGATGATTAAAAAAGCCGCCCTGCAAGGAATTGTGGGGCGGTACAATTAAGGAGCGATTATGAAAAGAGCAGTGTTTTATGGTCGTTATTCCAGCGACCGGCAGACCGAACAAAGCATTGAGGGGCAGCGGCGTGTCTGCGAAGAGTTTGCAAAGGCAGAGCAAATTCAAATCGTGGGCGAATACATCGACCGGGCAACCTCCGGCACTTCCACAGAACATCGGGAACAGTTCCAGAAAATGCTAAAAGATAGCAAGAACGGCGGCTGGAATTATGTGCTGGTTTACAAACTCGACCGATTCGCCCGTAGCCGCTATGATAGTGCCATCAGCAAGCAGCAGCTGAAAAAGAATGGCGTAAAGGTATTATCTGCGACTGAACGCATTACAGACAGTCCAGAGGGCATTTTGATTGAAGGATTGCTGGAATCCATGGACGAATATTTCAGCCGGGAGCTTTCCCGAAAATGCAAGCGTGGCATTCGGGAAAGCATTATAAAGGGGCATAATTTCGGCGGTCGGGTCCTGTATGGCTATGACCGGAAAGACAAGCGATTTGTCGTCAACGAAGAGCAGGCGGTGAATGTACGGCGGATTTTCAAAAGCTATCTTTCCGGCTGCACGATTCAATCCATTGCAGACCAGCTGAATGCAGATGGATACCGGACGAACTACGGGAACGAATTTAAACGCTATACCGTTTCCGACATCCTTCACAATGACAAATATACAGGGATACACTACATAGACGGCATCGAAGAGCCGGAAACCTGTCCGGCAATCATCTCACAGACGACATTTGAACGGGTAAAGGAAAAGTTGAATCAGTCTGCCCATCGTTCCAGAGAACACGCCACAGGGCATACTTACGCACTGTCAGGGCTGTTGCAGTGTGGTGTTTGTGGAAGATATGTCTGCGGTTCGTCTGTAGAACGAAAGTATTTCTATTACGCTTGCCGGAGCAGGGAACATGCAGAAAACAGCGTACATATTCATGCAGACAAGCTGGAGCAAGTGGTGATAGATGCCTTGCAAACCTTTTTCACAGAAGAGCAGGTTTCCACGCTTGCAGAACGACTGTACCAAATCTATACCACGGATATGGATGGAAAACCAGACCGCAGCAAACGGCTGAACGAGATTGAAAAGCAGATACAAGGAACAGTGAACGCTCTGATTGCGTGTCCAAGTTCCAAGGCATTGCAAGAAAAATTGACACAGTTGGAAGAACAAAAAGCAGAGATTGAAAAGATGCCGATTTTGCAGCCGCAGTTGAAAAAAGAGCATTTTGAAAATTATTTTCACTGGCTGGCTCTTCGGCTGGAGCATATCGAAGACCGTCAGACGTTTTTCCATACCGTGATTCACAAAGTGCTTGTTTATCCAGAAAAAGCAGTTATCATCTTGAATATGACGGATGAAATGGCAGACCCACCAAAGAGAGAACAGGTTGAAGCATTTATGTCTAATGTAGGGGAAGTGTCTTTATAACCCTGTCCAAATTGCACCATCGTGAATCCAAGTCCTTCCAAATTCTGTGACATCTGCACTGCACCCCAGCGGTCAAATGCAATTTCTTTGATGTGAAATTTCTGCCCCAGTTCATCGATGAAATTCTCAATAAAACCATAGTGAACCACATTTCCCTCAGTCGTTTTCAAGTAGCCTTGCCGTTCCCATATATCATATGGAACATGGTCACGTCTTACTCTGAGTGGCAGTGTTTCTTCCGGCAGCCAGAAGTAAGAAAGAACATAATAATGTTCATCGTCTTCTGTAGGCGGAAACACCAAAACAAATGCTGTAATATCTGTTGTAGAGGAAAGGTCAAGACCGCCGTAGCAGACATGACCTGCAAGGTCATCTTCATCAAACGCTACTTTGCATTTATCCCATTTCTCCATAGGCATCCAGCGGACAGCCTGTTTTACCCATTGATTCAGACGCAGTTGCCGAAACGCATTTTCCTCGCCCGGCGTTTCTTTTGCAGAATTACACGCAGCCACCACCTTATCCATTCCGATGGTCTTATCGAGTGACGGATTTGCTTTTTTCCAAACCTTCGGATCCGTCCAGTCCTCCGATTCATCTGCACCATAGATAACCGGATAGAAAGTCGGATCATGCTTTCTGCCCTCCAGAATGTCTTTCGCCTTTTGGTGAACTTCATAGCAGATTGAATTTGTGTCCGTTCCGGCTGTGGTGATGAGAAAATACAAAGGCTGCATTCTGGCATCGCCGGAACCTTTGGTCATAACATCAAACAGCTTTCTGTTGGGTTGGGTATGCAGTTCATCGAACACCACTCCGTGGATGTTGAAACCATGCTTGGAATAGGCTTCAGCAGAAAGCACCTGATAGAAGCTGTTGGTCGAAATGTACACAATACGCTTTTGTGAGGTCAGGATTTTCACTCGCTTGGAAAGGGCAGGACACATTCGCACCATATCCGCCGCCACATCAAATACAATGGCAGCCTGTTGGCGGTCGGCAGCACAGCCGTAGACTTCGGCACGTTCTTCGCCATCACCACAGGTGA